>Ga0208507_1000015_pt1 | contig 165102 bp, 174 predicted proteins | sample CryBogCBH12Aug01_FD_184626 | JGI IMG/M metagenome (GOLD analysis project Ga0208507, IMG submission 184626) | Freshwater microbial communities from Crystal Bog, Wisconsin, USA - CBH12Aug09.1 (SPAdes) (version 2) | ecosystem: Environmental > Aquatic > Freshwater > Lake | place: Crystal Bog...
GTCTGCCTGTTGTTTGATGCCTTCTGTATATTGAATACTGAAGAAGATGTTACCTGCTACAAGCACCAACATGAGTATGTTGGAGACTAAACGTGATTTATCTAGGATGCCTGATTGAAGATTCATGGGATATGTGTTGATTATTGCTTATATTATACCATCTCACCTAATTTAATAAGCCTCTGCCATGTGGATATCTATTTGGGCTAACAAAGAAATCTACTGACTCAAATATTCTGGTGTATTTTGATGCATCCAATCTAATTGTTGACGCATAACTGCTGCCGCACCAACTACATTAGCGACAGAACCATGATCCATCACAACAGCAAAAGCATATTTGGGGCTCTCATAAGGCCAAAAACCAGTAACCCACGAGTTGACATTAGCTTTGGAAACACCGAGCTCTGCCGTACCAGTTTTAGCCGCCACATCAACATAAGGAACGCCCAAAGCTTTAGCCACACCGATCTCTGCACCTAGACGCATGCCTTGATGAACAATATCAAAATCAGATTTAGCCAGACTTAAAGTTCTATCAACATTCGGTTCCGTAGACGAACTCGCCTTTAAAATAGTCGGAGTTAAAAATGTTCCATAATTCGCCAGAGCCGAAACTGCTCTTATAACCTGAACTGGAGTGACTTGAAAACTATACTGACCAATAGATGTATGATATGTGTCACCCAGGTACCAATCATCACCGAATATTTTCTTTTTCCAATCAGGTGAAGGCACCAAACCAGAAGGACCTGAAAAGAAAGAAGGTGGTGTCGTAGTACCAAATCCAAACATAGCAAAATATTTATCCAAACGAGTAATGCCAAGACCCGGCTGATCGCCATATCCGCCTCCGACAGTATAAAAATATACGTCAGATGACATCGCTATAGCATGTCTCATATCTAGATCCCCCAAAGCTTTCCAATCACGAAAGATACTAACCTGCGCTGGATTGTATGGGTTTGCCACCGATATAGATCCAGTATCATGAATGATCTTCAAAGGATCAATAGAGTGTTCTGTGAGAGCTGCCATGGCGATATATGGCTTGACGATAGAACCTGGAGTATATAGACCATTCACTATACGGTTCAAAAAAGGCTGATTCTTATCTGTTAAAAAAGATTGGATGGCTGACTGGTCAATCTTATCTGACATAATCTGTGAACTGTACTCAGGATAACTAGTCAGAGCTAAAACTTCACCAGTATGAACATCCATAATGATTCCAGCTCCCCCATTAAATCCGGCCTTGGTAGCAATACCTTTTATATTATTAAACAAAGCCGACTCGACGCGGCTATCTATAGAAAGAGTAATGCTTTGACCAGGGCTCGCTGGATGGACAACATTTTCAGAGACGATTTTTCCATGCGCATCTACCTCGACCAAACGCGAACCATTAACACCTTGTAATAAACTATCATAATATTTTTCAACTCCGTCTACTCCATTGAAATCTTCTTGATAATAAAATCCATTGCTATCTTTTGATGGATACTGCACATATCCTAATACATGAGACAGTCCAGTCGTAGTTGCATAATCTCGTTCAGCCACAAAACTTTCTGCATCTATAGGCGTCGTCGTACCGAATGAATATGGAGCATTCCATGCAAGCGGTATGTCGTTTCTATCATAGATAATTCCTCTTGCGGCAAAAATCGGAACAGGACGAAGGATATTTGCTTGACTACGATTGCGATAAAAAGAACCATGAATCAACTGTAAATTACCAGTCTGACATATATAGATAGCGGCTATCAACAAAAAAGTAAAAAGCACTGAATACAGAGTCGGCTTTGATATAGGCCTCTCTATACGACCCTCCAACTGATCGCGATCGAACTTTGAAATATTATGCGAATCCATCAGGATCTCGTCAGGATCTATTTCATTATATCTTCTTCTACGATTCATTCCATTATACTAACACAACTATCTGACTAACTTTTTAAAGAAGCTTAATACTATTAAAATTAAAATAGCGGTTATGGTTCCGATATAGCCATGAAGACCGATTCCTGGAATCATTCCAAAAAGCGCATCATAGACAACACCCGCTATCAATATTTCTATCTTGAACGAAAATTTCCAAATGCCTATTATGAATAATGGAAGCGCGAGTAGCCACCAGCCATTTAATATAGAATAAGCTATAAGTAAATATAATATTATCCTGAATATCATTTCTTTATTTTAGAGGTTTTTACCGGAGTAATGGGCTTGGTAACAGCGCTCACATTCAAAGAATTGCTAGAATCAACTAAGACAAATCTAAGTTGATATATATTTATTGGTGCGGAGAATAAAACAGTTTCAAATGGATCTGTTGGATTATTAAGAATAGATGTCACTTTACCAAATGTTCCATCAGAAAGATTTGCATCGCTCACAGAATCGCCTACTGCTATCTGTGTGGCTTGTGGAATCTGTGCCTCATATTGCCCACCGCCACGGCCTATAGCTGTAGCAGTTATATGATTTGAACCGATAATGACTGGGTAAGTCTGTCCAGGAGATGATAGCAATGTTACTTTTGAAGTCTCGCCCAGAACATCAGTTGTGGTTCCAATCAGAATATTCCCTGGAGCATATACTTTCGCTCCGACAGCTATGCCTTGATCTGCTCCGGCGTCTATAATGACTTCATCATAAGCTGCTAAAGGGGGTCTAACTAAGACAGCTGCTAAAACTCGATTATTAGGATTGACCAGATCAGTAAGATTGAAAGAATCTGTTGAAATCTGATCTGAAGATAAGGTCGAGGTTGAAGTAGTAGAAATATCTGAGGCTGATCTGCCAAATAAAGCCAGGATTTCAGAATTTTGTGCCCTAACCATATCAGCTGAAGCGTCTTCTGACATAACTGTCTGCAATTGGATTTTCAAAGCCTGATTCTGTGAAAGTAAAGAGGCTGGTGAATCTAAAGAGCCACTAGCTACAGAAAACTCCATGCGCCAAAATGGACGCGCGATAGTCGTAAACAATGCCGGTAAAAAATGTGGCACAACCAACTGAATCAAGATGACGACAACCACAATTCCGCTACCGATCATAACGATCGTCCTGTTGCGCTTCTCTCCTGGTCTTTTACTTGTTTTGATATACATCGTCTTCGCTGTCCAATAGGACAGATTTATACATTTCCAAATCTTCCAAAATAATTCCGGCTCCGCGGGCGATAGCGGTCAAAGGATCTTCAGCGACTGTCACAGGGATATTTAAAGTCTCACGCAAAAGCTCATCCAATCCTTTTATGAGAGCGCCGCCACCGACTAGGTATATGCCACGCTTCATAATATCGGAAAGGATTTCTGGTGGAGTCGTCTCCAAAGTCTCGCGAGTAGCTTCAACGATACTATCAATAGACTGGTTCATGGCTTCGCGTATATCAGAGTCGGTGATGATGACTTCACGTGGCAAACCAGTGATGAGATCGCGCCCGCGAATAGTTGTTTCAACTGACTCTTTTGGCATAACTATGCCGACATTTATTTTGACTTGTTCAGCAGTAGTTTCGCCAATCAAAATTTTAAATTCATTACGAATATAAGAAATGATGTCGTTATTTAACTTATCGCCAGCAATTTTCAAATTCTTTGAGCGAACGATGCCGCCAAGAGATATGACAGCTATATCAGTCGTTCCTCCGCCTATATCTATAACCATGCTGCCAACTGGTTCATGGACAGGAAGACGGATACCGATTGCACCAGCCATCGGTTGTTCGACAACGTAGACTTCGCGAGCTCCGGCATTTTTAGCTGCATCACGAACAGCGCGAACTTCAACGTTGGTGACACCAGAAGGAACACCGATCACGACGCGTGGACCTAAAAATTTCTTTGGCAGATATTCATGGGCACGTTTCATCAGATATGAAAGCATCTCTTCCGTGACTTCAAAATCTGAAATGACGCCATCAACGAGCGGACGCACGGCTATGATATGTGCAGGCGTGCGACCAAGCATATCTTTTGCAGCTGCACCGACTGCGACGACTTGACCTGTTTTTTGGTTAACCGCGACAACTGAAGGCTCGTTTACGACAATGCCTTTTCCGCGCACATAAACAAGCGTGTTAGCTGTACCAAGGTCAACGCCAATATCGTTAGAAAAACGGCTGAGTAGTTGGTCTTTTTTATCTTTATAAGATTTCATGACTGACATGACTGAACTCTACCACATAATTAAAATGCTGCTAATTGACAACGATTTTTATATATGTCATTCTCGTCAATGAAAGTTAACCTTTGAACCTCCAAAAAAATAATAAAAAAACAAATATATGGATATCTACGACTGCTCAGAGTCTCTTTGGGGACTCCTTCAACAGCATCCATTCCTAACTGTGTTGGTCATTGAACCAATCACCTTCACTGTGGCAATCTATTTGATAGCTTACGCACTAAGATTGCAAGATTCTTTACGGTGGCATAGTCACGTTGGAATAGGCTATATCACCAAAGTAATTGTCTTAATTTTTTCATGTCTTGTTGGAGCGACCCTCGGCATGATAGGTCTCATCAGCGGTGCAGTCATCGCAAAAGGACTCGATGGTTTTGCACATATGTTATTCATATATGCGCCATTGGTCGTCGGATATATAATTTTCAGATTAATAATTAAAGAAGCTGGTTACAAAAACATTAATTCTTACATTAACAACCGCCGCTATTGAAATTAATCTGTAGATAATCTGCAACAAACACAAATCACGCCAAACGATGAGGTCAAGCGTGATTTTTTATACCTCTTTTATCTTCACCATCTCAACCTTCCCTGTCAAACGATCTTTTTTCTCAACAGAGTCAGTTGCCAAAGTCTTTTCACTGATGACATAGCGTGTAGGAATACCTATCAAATCTGAATCACCAAACTTCTCACCGGCAGTCGTATCACGATCATCAAAGAGCACTTCAACGCCTTTATCTGAAAGTTTTTTATACAGATCATCAGCTGCTTTTCTAACTGGTCCAATTTTACCGTCCACGCTCGCCTTATCAAATATAGCAACGAGATGAACTTCGAATGGTGCAACTGCTTCTGGCCAAACTAGACCTTTTTCATCAGCATGCACTTCGACGATAGTTCCCATGACGCGACCAGGGCCAATGCCGTAGCTACCCATAACTACAGGAGCTGGCTTTCCTTCTTCATTTGTATAAACTAAGCCCAAAGGTTCTGAAAAACGTGTTCCGAGCGAAAAGATATTTCCGACTTCAACTGCTTTCTTTTCGACAAGTTCTTCTTTTTTAATACCGAGATCTTTCAAGACTTCATCAGTCAAAACTTCTTTATTAATAGCTATCTTTTTCTTTTTATGAATATAAATAATATCTTCACCGGCTTCAGTCAAGGTCTGAAATTCATGTGAATATTTTGAGAAGGAGCCACCACTAGCAAAAGTGATATATGTTTCAGCTCCTAAACCTAACCTATCAAATATACGAACATAAGCCTGCTTTGCTTTTTCATAAAATGCATCTTGTTCTTTTTGATCACGACAAAATGAATATAGGTCTTTCATTAGAAATTCACGGCCTCGTAGAATACCAGATTTTGCACGAGCTTCATTTCGGAACTTCGTCTGGAACTGATATGCAGCGACTGGTAAGTCGCGGAAAGAGCGGATATGATCTTTCATGAGCGCCGTCAAAGCTTCTTCATGAGTAAAACCTAAACCAAGCTCAGTGCCATTTTTTAGAGCGGTCTTGAACCAATTGTCCACAACTTTATCATCCCAACGATTCGTCAATTCCCAATTTTTCTTATCTTGCAATGCCGTTAGCGAAACCTCCTGCCCACCGATAGAATTCATCTCTTCTCGAATAACACCAACTATTTTATTGAGCACACGCAGACCGAGCGGCAGGTATGAATAAACGCCAGCCATCTCTTTATTGATAAAACCTGCACGAATGAGCAATTGCGCATTCTTTGCCACTTCATCCTTTGGTGCCTCGCGACGCGTCTTAGTGAATAGTTGTGATTGTCTCATGAAATTAAATTAATATCCTGGATTATACACTAAGCACGGACTTCGTGCTTTTCATATACTTTTCTCGCAATTTCATCTAGGACCTCAGTTTCCTCTCCTCTTAAGTACCTCAAAATTAAACTTGGCTCAGCATCAACGATGTCACCAAAATCCTTTGAATGCTCTTCTTCCCATTTAGTAAATTCAACATCGCCAACATCGAAACCAAAATAGCGTGAAGCCAATTTAAATTGCGCATCATTATGAGCCTTCAAAATCTCATTAGGTGAAAATTGCTCTGACCTTTTGGGCCTTTCGTTATTTATATTTATTTCTTGGAATCCTTCGGCTGACATACCTCAATTCTACCAAATCAATCGATAAAGGCTAGTTCTAACAACTTACTGAACTAATTTAACGATATCTTTATAAGTCACAACAACCATAAGCAACATGAGAAGACCAAAGCCCACCAAATTAACCCAATTGGTAAACTTTGCTGGAATAGGACGACGGATGATCGATTCTATGATTACAAATAAAATTCGTCCTCCATCAAGAGCTGGAAATGGAATCAGATTGATGACAGCCAAATTTATAGAGATCAGTGCAGTAATCATCAAAAGATATGTCATGCCCAGACGAGCGGCATCACCGACGATTCCAGCTATACCGACTGGACCAGAGATATCTGCGAAATTAGCAGTGCCGTGAAAAATCTGCACAACGAAATCATATAATCCAACGACAGTCTGCTGAAAAATCTCAATAGTATAATGACCACCTTCGTAGATGGCTGTAAAGAACGGTAACTTCATATCTGCAACATCATTCATGGCAATACCTATAGCGTATTTATCTGCAACAATGCTTTTAGTTGGTACAACCTTTGCATCCTGAACGACTCCGTCTCGACTATATGCAATATCGACTTGCGATCCTTTACTTCCTAAAATATTATTTTGAATATCTGAAATGCTGTTACCGATGAGAGTATCACCAATCTCTAATCCTGCACTGTCAGCCGGCGAACCTTTAACCACATCCGTAACCATTATTCGCTCATCACTAAAATATTTCGTGTAGTTTGAGAAACCATCAGCAGTTGCAGTGACGCCATGACTAAAAAGCCCAGCATATAAAACCCAGGCAAATAGGACATTGAAAAACACGCCACCAGCTAAAACAATCACTTGTTTCCATCTAGATTTGTGAGCCAAACTGCGAGTCTTTTCTGATTTAACAAATGCTGGAGTTGAAGCTAAAAAAGTCGTCTTCTCGTCATCATCTGGATTTTCCCCAAAGATCTTCACATATCCGCCAAAAGGAATCATATTTACACCGTATTCAGTCTCACCTCTTGTTCCGTCTTTTTTAGTTGGCGTCCAAGCAAAAATTTTCGGGCCAAAACCTATCTTAAAGGCACCAACGCGTATACCAAAAGCTTTTGCCAATAAAAAATGCCCTAGCTCATGAACAAATATGAGCACTGCCAGAACTATTAGAAAAATTACGACCGTGACCATTGTGTTATTGGTTATTGATCATTAACCCATGATTTCCTTCTCCTTCTTTGTAAACTCGCCTTCCAGTTTTTTATTACAATCATCAACTAGCTTTTGAGTATCTTTCTTTCCGCGAAAAGCGTCATCTTTACCCATAGCACCCGACTTTTCTTTTGCATCAAAATCTTTAACGACAACATCGCGATGTGAACGAAGCTGTTTCTTTGCTTCTTCGAGCTTTTCTTTGGCCATCTTAACTATTTCTGTACGTCTTTCAGAAGTTAATTCTGGAAAACTAACACGAAGCCCTTGATCGTCAGCAACCACAGACAAACCGAGGTTGGCTAGCGTAATACCTTTTTCGATCTCTTTTATCTGACCTTTATCCCATGGAGCTACACGGAGAGTTCGAGCGCCTTCAATCATGACGCTGGCGACTTCTTTCAAACCCATTGGCGCGCCATAAACTTCCACCTTTACAGCATCAAGAATCGAAGGATTGGCTTGTCCTGTGCGAATCTGTTGAAACTCCTTTTTGAGCCATTCTTCTGTTGAAGCTATTTGTTTTTTAAAAGGATTAAAGTCGTAGGCCATAGTAATTTAGTATAAAAGTATTAAAGAATAAAGGTATAAAAGTATCTTCGACACTCTTAGTATACACTATTTAATCGTTCTTTTTCCAGACAACATATAATCCTGGATAATATACACCGAATGGGCCTTTAGTCGGTTTCGACAGATCTACTGTTGAATATATTTTAAATTGACCTGTCGCATATGCATAATGCAGGATACCCAGACAGTCGTATGCTATTGGATTTGATATGCATGCTCCGGCAATCTTACCTAGAAATAATAATGCGGTCACACTACTTTCATCAGATATATCCTTACGATTATGCACTGAAAAACCTCTAGATTTAAATTCTTCTTCAACATCAGACGGCAGACTGACTGGCTTAGCATGAGCTAGATATGCAATCATTTTCATCGGTTCAGTGCCTGGCTTTATTTTTACCTCAGGCAAATCACCTATGTCCTCAGCTCTATTTTTAAAAATACGTTTAGTCCAATTAAACAACGGGTAATGATAATATGAATACAGCAAGTCTTTTTTGTTGTGCATGCTAATAATCAATGAAAAATACTTCCCTCCAGAGATATATGTTGCAGTACCATCGATCGGGTCAATCGAAAGAACCAAACCATTTGTCCCCTTGAACCTAGAGACTGTCGGAGTCGATTCTTCAGCAACTAGTTCACATTCCGCCAGCGGTGACTCGGCTAATTTTGAAAGTACAAATTCTTGAACCTGTAAATCAGCCTCCGTTACAATATCTACACCTTCAGCACCTGTCTGCGATTTATTGTAAGATGAGACTTTATTCCTCAAACTACACGCAAGATTGGCAGCCTGCTCAAAAACTGGCTCAAATGAAACTAAAATATCAAGATACTGGTCTTCGGTCATGATTGATTAATTATATCACTACATTAAATATTCAAAGCCATATATTCAAGCAACATCTTCACTGACGGTGCTCGATCATGAATATAATTTCGCACCAAACCAATAGCTTCAAGCGCTCTCTTATTCTTCTTTAAACCATCAATAGTCTTACTATTTTCATAAACCAATGACTCAACTGCACTCACAAAATCTATAGCGTCCTGCTTTGTCTTTTTCTCCTTTGAAATTTCTTCAACTAGTTTCTTAACTATATCTAAGCGCTTTGTTACATTCGATTTCAGAAAAGTTTTGGCTTGATCTAATAATTCAGAATCAATTTCTTTTAATAAACTGTCTTTTTTACTTCCAACTTTACTTCCAACTTCTAAATCCATTTTAGATAAACGCGACTTCACTGTCGGCAACAATAAATGCGCCGAAGGTATTATTAAAAAGAAATGAGCGTATTCCGCTGGCTCTTCCAGTAATTTAAGAAGTGAATTCTGAGCTTCAACCGTGATGCCATTCATAGTCAAAACAAAGATCTTCTTATTCGAATCAACTGTCGGTCTACTGTCATGCAAAGTTTTTATCTCCCTCGAATCATCTATCGTAAAAGTTTCGTAGCTTCTAATATAAAAATCAGGATTACCTTGTGCAGATGTTTTGTAAGTCTTCTCAATTATTGAAATTAGCTGGTCACGAGCACTGACGTCGCCAATCAATAGATAAGCATGGTGGGATAAGTTCATTTAGATATTCTAGCTTAAAATCAAAAGTATTCCCATTTGGCGTTTTCAGGTAACAGAAATGGCGGAACGCTGACCCGATGTCAACGCCCGCCAATTTCCAAGTGAACTGCACGCATACACAGGGACGAACCCGAAGTGATGTTGGTACGACGTGATAAAACAGGCCGTAGTGCTGATTGCTAAGGAGAATGATCCAACTCCTAAAAACAATCTCTCCGCCGAACCGGCCACACTAATTCGCGGTTAGTTGGCCGTCTATCTGCTGTGGCATTTGTTTGCGAACAATTGACCACTTCGCTAAATCGCAGATAGGCAGGATGGAGTATCCTAAAAACCTTTAATGGAAAATGATGATTGCTTTTCGAGACACACGAGAGAAACAAGTTTCCCCCAATCAATGCTCGTCACTGTGCAACTTTTCATTTTTTTGGTAGACGCAGAGCGCGGGTCGCAACGAAGACTGGGGCAGCTGTAGCCCTCAAGTCACTAACGAATCGATGGAACCCACGTTCAGCGTTATGTCAACGAACCAAGGTGGACTGTCATTTTAAGGGTTTCTTCCGCCACACGAATGCAAACCCCGAGAGCCACAACTTACTTTCCCTTTCGGGTGTATCGATGACTGACTCACTTCATCACCGACCGCAGCATCATAGCACCCCTTGCCGTATTTGTCAAGCAATCAAAAAACCCCGAGATTTGGGGTTTCTTAACGCTTGGCCACAATAGCCTTTTTATAAACATCCAAGTGCTCAAGAGCAATACCAGTTCCCTTCACGACACAAAGCAAAGGATCTTCAGCAAGTGTTGCCTTCACACCAGTACGACGAAAGACAAGTTCAGGAAGATTGCGGAGTAAAGACGAACCGCCAGTCAAAATGATTCCTTGATCGATGATGTCAGAAGCGAGTTCAGGAGGAGTCTCTTGTAAGACATCTTTGATAGCCTTTATCATGTCACGCAGTTCGGCAGTGATAGCTTTCACTATTTCATTTGTTTTAATTTCAGTAGCACGAGGAAGACCAGTGATGAAGTCGCGACCTTTCACATGCATAGTGAGCTCTTGATCAAGTGGAATAGCTGAACCGATATTCATTTTAATATTCTCAGCCATATGATCGCCGATGGCTAGATTGAAAGTCTTTTTGACGTAGTCAGTGATAGCATTATCGATCTTATTTCCAGCACACTTCACAGATGTAGAAGAAACGATACCGCCAAGAGAGATGACGGCAACGTCAGTAGTGCCTCCACCAATATCCACCACCATGTGTCCACGAGCTTCATGAATAGGAATGCCAGCTCCGATAGCAGCCAAGATTGGTTCTTTCACGACGTAAGCATTTTTTGCGCCAGCACGGATAGCGGCTTCTATGACTGCACGACGTTCAGTCGAACTGACTCCCGCAGGAACAGAAACCATGACATCAGGTTTGAAAAAATTAAAACGACCAAGAGCTTTATCGATAAAATAACGGAGCATCGCTTCAGTCACGCGATAATCAGCGATGACACCATCCTTCATGGGACGATACGCAATGATAGAGTCAGGTGTACGACCAACCATTTCCTTTGCTTCAACACCAACGGCTAGGACTTTTTTATCTATTTGAGAAATTGCAACAACCGTGGGTTCATTTAGAACAATTCCCTTTCCAGGCACGAAGACAAGCGTATTAGCTGTACCAAGGTCGATACCGAGCTTTGGAGAAAACATAGACATAGGTGAAATCTAGCATACTTGCGGACAATGGCAATACTAGAATCTTTCTATCTTTGCCCCTAACTTCTGTAACCTCTCCTCCAATTTTTCATAACCACGATCTATGAGATGAACATTGGTAATAACGAAATCTCCTTTACCGACCAAGGTAGCCATGACGATAGCGAATCCTGCACGAATATCACGCGCTTCGAGTGATGCGATATTTGCAGGATCAGATTCTGATGCGGATTTGAGCATCGTTGGACCGTGCACGACTATTTCGCGAGTATTCAAGAAAGTTATATTAGCGCCGATTTTATTCAAATCTTCAACATACTTATAACGGCCTTCGTAAATAGTTTCAAAGACCTTACTCTCGCCATTAGCCTGAGTAAGAAATACTACGAGCGGAGCTTGCAAGTCTGTTGGAAAACCGGGATATTCATGAGTACGGATATCGGCAGTCGGTACAAGCAGAAGATTTGGGGCGACATTATCTTTTATTTTAATAGTCGTTGGCTCGATTGTAATTGGTACACCAGAATGTTTCAAAAGACTGATCAAAGCCTCACAATGCTTCGGCTCACAATCAGTAATAATTAGATCTCGTGCACAAAGAGCGCCGAGTAAAAGAAAACTGCCAGTCTCGATACGGTCTGGAATAGTTACAAAAGGATGTTTCTTTGCAGAAAGTAATTTTCCTTTTGTTCCAATTATCTCAATTGTCGGAGTTCCTACTCCACGGATATCTGCACCGCAAGCGTTTAACCATTCTGCAACATTAACTATTTCAGGCTCCATCGCGCAGTTCTTAAGAATAGTTGTTCCTTTGCCCAAGACAGCAGCCATCATGAGTGTCTCCGTACCACCAACTGTTTGTTTATTAAAGAATATTTCTGTCTCATGTAAACCATCTTCTGCAGTGATGTAATATGAATTCTTGTCTTCATCTATTTCTGCCCCCATCCTTTTATATCCGCTTAAAAATAAATCGATAGGACGAGCGCCAATGACACAGCCTCCTGGAGTTGGAAAAGAAACTTTGCCAAAGCGAGCCAAAAGCGGACCAGTGAGGACAACTGAAGCGCGCATACTGCCAGCCAAATTTGGATCTATGTCGGTAGATTTTATCCCCTTTGTGTCAATATGAAATACAGAAAGATCCCCATCCTCAACCCAACCAGCTTTAGCTCCAAGCTTCTTAAGAATTTCTGTCATCGTTGATACATCAGCATTATCTGGAATATTTTCTAACGTGACCGGACCATCAAAAAGTATAGCTGCGGCCATGGCTTTGAGAGCCGCATTCTTCGCACCTTGTATAGAAACTGTACCTTTAAGAGTTTTTTCACCAGCAAGACCTTTTATTTTAAATGATTGTTGAGACATGCAGGTATTTTATTCTATTTAAGACTATTTAACAAACCATTTAACAAATTGCTCTAAATAGACTATATTCAACCCATGAACCTCATCACCGTCATTCCCCTCACACGACAAAAGGTGGCTGCAACGCTTTCCTATTTCACCTCTTCTGAAGTCCTTGTCGGCGCCATCGTCACAGTTCCACTTCGCTCTAAAACTATCAGCGCCATAGTTTCTGACTCTAGGCCTGTAGCAGATGTAAAAGCCGATGTAAAAAGCGCGCCTTTTGAAATCAGAAAATTAGGTTCAGTAAAGGCAATAGCTTTCTTCCCTCCGGCATTTATAGAAGCTTGTCGAACGCTCGCTCTTCACTATGCTACGAATACTGGCGCTATCATCGATGCTTTGATTCCAGACATCCTTCTCGAAAATGCACACAAAATCTCGCCGCCTGGAATCTCTGATAAAAAATCGGCAACCTCAACGACAAATGTAACAGGAGCCACTAAAAGCATTCCGAATGAAATTCACGCTGTCCAAGGCGATGATGCCGACCGTATGAGCACTTGGCGTAGTTTGATTCGTCAGGAATTCGCACGCAAGAAATCTGTTGTATTTCATACTCCTACCATAGAAGAAGCTAAAAATCTTTATAAGATGCTGGAAAAAGGGATAGAGGATTATATTTTTATTCTTCATAATAAACTGCCCAAAAAAGAAATTATTGAAATCTGGGAATCAATAGCAAAAACTGAACATGCTGTAACTATTATCACCGCTGGAATATTTCCACTCTTACCACGCAGTGACATTTCGTCAGTCGTCATTGAAAGAGAAAATGGCCGTGGATGGATATCTCCAAAATCACCATACGCTGATCTGCGCAAAGCTTTTGAAATTATAAATATGCGAATGCCAGATCGAACTATTTATTTAGCAGATTGTTTACTCCGAACTGAAACATTGTCACGACTCGATCGTCATGAGATCTATCAAGGCTCGCCTTTCAAATGGCGTTCGATATCTACAGCCGAAGACACTTTGATAGATATGGTACCGAATAAATCACAAGAGAAAACAGATTCTAGATCAAAGATCCAAGAACCCCAAAATCCAGAATCTAGAATCTCAATTCCTTCTTTCCGTATACTTTCGTCTGAATTAGAAAATTTGATCATCAAAAACCAAGAGGATAATAGTCATCTCTTTATATATGCAGTACGAAGAGGATTAGCTACGATGACTGTATGTAACGATTGCGAAACTATTGTGTCATGCAATCAATGCTCTGCGCCTGTTGTGCTTCATGCTTCAAAAGCGACTGACCAATCTTCAAAAGCTGGCAGAAATTTCTTCATGTGCCATGTATGTGGATCACGCAGGAGCGCAGATGAGGTCTGTAAAAAATGCGGCGGTTGGAGATTAACTCCGCTCGGCATAGGACTTGATCGTATCGAACAAGAGATTCGTGCAAAATATCCGAACATAGATATATTTAAAATCGACTCCGACATCACTAAAACTGATAAACAGATAGCTTCGACTTTAGAAAAATTTCGTGCAAAGCCAGGAAGCATATTACTTGGGACTGAAATAGCCTCGTTACACCTTCACGAAACAGTTGATCATTGCGCAGTTGTATCCTTAGATTCTTTATTTGCTTTGCCTGATTTTAGAATCCCTGAAAAGATCATGTATACGCTCATTCGTCTGCGCACTCTGGCGAGCCGCTCAATATTGGTTCAAACGCGCCGTATCGACGAAAAAGTTTTCAGTTACGCTCTCAAAGGAAACTTGAGCGACTTTCATCGTGAGACTATCGCTGAACGCAGACGCTTCGGCTATCCGCCTTTCATGACGCTAATCAAAATAAGCATTGAAGGAAAAAAAGAAAACATCTCCGAAGCTATGGCTGGGATACAAAAAATGATTGAACCTTATGAAATAGATATATTTCCGGCTTTCACCGGGACAACTCGCGGAAATTCCATCATCCACGGACTCATCAAGATCGCTCCAGAAAGTTGGCCAAATCTGGAATTAGTTTCAAAACTTCAATCTTTGCCACCAAATGTAAGTGTTAAAGTTGATCCGGAAAGTTTGTTGTAATGTAGTAAACTATTTTGAGCACGTTGCGTAACCCACAACTCCTGATTTATAAGTACTACCAGTAGAATTTCCACATACTATTTCATTAGAACCTGAATAAGAAGTAAAGGTACAATTTCCGCCAGGACCATAAACTATCGTTTCGTTTGTGGCACAAATCAAATTACAAGTAGAAATGCCTCCAGGAACAACTGTGCAACTTATAACTCTAGACGTTGGTGGAGTTGTACAAGTCACAGTTCCATTAGTATTAACTGCTCCTACAGCTGTGCCAGTTGGACATGAACCACCAACTATAGTACCTCCTCCTGTAATCCCCAAACTACTAGTAGCCACCCAACCAACATTACCATTGCCGTCAATAGCTGATAGAACACTTCCTTTTGTTGAAGTAGTGGTGCCAGCAGCTAACACAACTAAGGCAGAAGCTCCGATGAATCCTCCTACCAAGAGAGCTGTAGCTGAGACAATAGATTTTGAAGTGAGTTTCATATGAAGTAAGTATAGCATAGCTTTATGGTTGCCAACTACCTCAAAAATAGCTATAGTTTGCCCATGTCAGAATCTTCTATACACAACATCGTCCAACAAAAGGACCCTGTTCTTCACAAGAAAGCAAAAGCTGTTCCTTTGTCCATGATCGGCACTCCGGAACTAGCAAAGATCATATCTGATATGAGCGCTGCCATGGCTACGCAAAAAGATGGAGTTGCGATAGCTGCGCCACAAATCGGCGTTCCTTTGCAAATATTTTTAGTTTCAGGTGAAGTTTTGAGCAAAGCAGATAAAGATTATGTTGGAGATGAATCTGATCTAGTCTTTATAAACCCAAAAATTACAAAACTTTCAAAAGAAAAAAAGTTAGTGGAAGAAGGATGTCTCTCTGTTCGCTGGTTATATGGCACAGTCAATCGTTCAATCAAAGCTTCCATAAAAGCTATAAACGAGAAAGGAGAAAAAGTTGAGCGTGGTGCATCAGGATTACTGGCTCAAATATTTCAACACGAAACCGATCACTTGAACGGAACTCTCTTCATAGACAAAGCCGAAGAAGTCTGGGAGATGACTGCAGAAGAGATAGCTCAAGCGCAAGGAAAGTAATTAATGCTCAATAATATGATTAATTTTACTTATTTTGGTAGTTCTCGCCTTTCGGTAATCGTTCTGGATGAATTATTGAAATTAAATTTTAAGCCAAGACTCATAGTTACGACTAAAGATAAGCCTCAAGGACGTAAGCTCGAGGTTAAACCTAATATAGTAAAGTCATGGGCGATCGAACATAATATTCCTGTTATTGATGATTTAAAAAATATACCAAAAGAGGGCAACGAATTATTCATAGTCGCGTCTTATGGAAAAATCATTCCTAATGAGATCATTGAGCTGCCAAAATATAAGACTTTAAATATTCACCCTTCCCTCTTGCCACGATATCGCGGTGCTTCGCCTCTGCCAACAGCTATATTAGAAGACACAAAGAAAACCGGTGTAACCATCATGCAACTCGATTCTGAGATGGACCATGGGTCTATCGTTGCACAGAGAGAAATAAGTCTGACAGACCATTTCAAAGATTGGCCAACTTACGAAGTCTTCGAAGAATTCATGGCCAAAGAAGGTGCAAAACTTTTGGCAGAGATCATGCCAGATTGGGTCGCGGAGAAAATCATTCCAAAGGAACAAGATCATTCGAAAGCAATTTATACAAAAAAGATAGTAAAAGAAGACGGCCTTGTAGATTTAAATTCAAATGATCCTTATCTAACTTTCAGAAAAATCCAAGCTTACCATGAATGGCCAGTAGCTTATTTCTTTATTGAACGCGATGGCAAACAGATCCGCGTAAAAATAACAGAAGCTGAATTCGAAAAGGCTAAAGGTGACGAAACTAGATCGCTCATTATCAAAAAAGTCATTCCTGAAGGAAAAAAGGAAATGTCTTTTCAATCATTTAAGCAAGGTTATTTAAAATAGTCTGAGTCCTTAACACTATTCTTTCCAAGGCCACATACCCTTCATCATGGCTTTTACCTGTGCACCGCCTTTACGAATAAATGAAAGTCTCTTGCCTTTGCTTGCGCGAACTTCGCGGATGATTTCATCACGAACCATATCTATGGCTGCATAAAGATCACTATCTTCAGCACTGGCAAAAAGATCTCGTCCTTTGCCGACTATGTGTATCTCCGCACGAAATATATCACCGCTCTTATGATGAGAAGTTGTCTTGGCTAATTCAACGTCGCAGATGAAAGAAGGATCGTTACCAATTACCTTAGTGACTTTTAATAAACGCTTGTCAGCATATTCAGAGATGGCTGGAGTAAGAGAGATACCGGTTGTCTTTATTTTTATATTCATACCATTAAATTAATTCTGATAAACGAACTCTTACACAAGTATTATATCGCATAATCTATAATCTTAGTACTCTTCTATTTTTATTTTTGGTGCAAAGTTAATCAATATTGCCTACCAAGATTAGTTTGCTTGGTGAATGATGGCCGTTGATCATTCTAACTGGCATATTTGGATACATTCCTCTGATGATTTCTAAGACTTTTTTATTAGCAAGATTTCTTTCAGCCGGCTCACGAATATACATCTCTATAAGATCATCTTCGACTTTCTGGATAACTTCTTTTGGGGCATCTGTTATGACTCGGACTTTGATATACATAGACAGACTATATAAGGTTTTGATTTAAGAAACAATGTATGGTACATTTTCACATGTTCGTTGAGAACAAAATATTCCTCGGTAGCTCAGCTGGTAGAGCAGCTCGCTGTTAACGAGTTGGTCGTAGGTTCGAATCCTACCCGAGGAGCCCCCAAAACTAGCCCTAATAATATAGGGTTATTTTTGTAACTGAAGGTAGGGTTCGAACATGATATACTTTGCATATGAAAAAAACTTTTAAAATAATCTTGATAATCTTAGGTATATTACTTTTATTGTATATATTATTTATCAGCATACCTTATATATTAAATACTTTTGCTAAGGACATACCAAATGTAGACGAAACTGGATTACAAATAAATAATCCGAACTTACCATATTCAGCTAATGCATATTTCGACTTAAATCAATTAAGTGGTGTGGTATATCTCCCTGCGAATAAAGACGATGCGAATATAATTAGTAATATTGTAACAGCTACCTCAGGAGATGTATGGAATGATAGTCTCGTGAAAGATGTAATTTCAAAAAATTCAAAAGTATTAGAAATAATATCTGATGCGTCCAATAAATCAGACTTGTACGATCCTCGCTACAGCGATTTATCTAAAATTTCTCCAGATATGATTTTAACAAACCTAAATGATTGGAGAAATGCTGGTAAAATCACTTCCCTAGATGCTCTATACCAATTAAAACAAGGTAAAAATATAGATGCAATGGATGAAGCGATTAAAACCATTAAAGTAGGTTATTTAGTTTCCGAATCTAACCAAACTCTTATTGGATACTTGGTAGGAGTCGCCATAAAAAGTATGGGCTATAATGTAGCTTCTGAAATAATTAACCAATCACATTTCAATCAAATCCAAAAGCAAAACTATTTAACAAAACTTAATGCTTTAGCTGATAATGGGCGTGGTTTGAAAAATGCTTTCATAATTGAATACCATAATCAAAAAAATGGTTTCAATGCAAATAAAGACGAAATTATATCTCAAAATGTAGACCCGAATTACAGCTACGCACTTTCACATGGTTCATACTATTATCAACCAAACAAGACTATGCAATATTTTGCAGATTATGCGCGTGATGAAATTGGTAATATTGATACTAATTGCGAAATCACACCAAATATTACAAACATAAAACTTATAGAACCTATTTCATACTTAAAGGTATATTTCACTGAAAATGCTATTGGAAAGACTCTACATGATGTAGTAAGTACTAGCCTATCTTCAGTCTTAAATAAAAGATGTGAATATAATGCACGACTATTAAAAGTTACTCAATTACTTTCAAATAACAATTAGGTGAACATTGTGAACTTCCCTACAAACTATAGTGCCACCCGCTTTGGGGTAAATCACACACAATAGAGGTTCGAACATCGTCCCACGTTGTGAGCAGTTTGACAAGACTGATTTGTAATGATAATTTCCAATAAGAAAAAATGCTGATTGAAATATCAGTATTCACAATCAAATAATAACAAAAAATGAAACTAGAAGTTATCAGATGGGAAAAAGGTTCATGCCAAACAATTTGGCGTGGAAAAGACAAGGACCAAGCTCTTGTCGTTGCAGGATTCGCCTTTGGTAAAGAAATTGTCGAGGCTCAGTGTCTCGAACAAAAAAAGCTCAATCCTTGGGAACAAATTCTGGATATGGCTTATGCCAAAAAAATTAAAGTCCGCTTCACTATCAGTGAGGAGCAGGACCCAAGGAAGGAAGCTGAGGGTAATAAACCCAAGATAATTGCAAGCTTCGGTGACCAAACCATCAAGACCTTCCAACGACTTCATTTTGATTAAGGATGATTCCAAATCACGAGATGGACTTAGGTTCGTCTCTTTTTTTATTATTGAGTGCACATGTAAACATTGTGAACTTCCCTACATACTAGAGATAATACAAGTTCAAACATCATCCAAAAATTAGAGTGAATAAAAAACTCTCCGCCACTTGGCAGAGAGTCTGAGATTTTGTTGCGAATCAACGCAGCTTCATGGATTCTTCGTCGAACGTAATGTCCACGGGCTTGATGATGACTTGTTTGGGACCATTTTCGACATGGCCAACCACATAAGGATGATATCCTGATTGGCAACAAACGCTCAAGGTGTTATCGACATCCTTTTGTGCGACAACGAGAGTCCAGCCGGCGCCCATGTTGTAATTGCCCCACATCTCCTTTGTCTCGATATTTCCCGTCCCCTGAATGGCAGCGAAGATGTCATGCATCGGCCACGGAATGCTTTCGATGACATAGGAAAACGGCGAGCGAGCGCGCATGATTTTTCGCCAACCATGCCCAGTGACATGAATCACATAATGCGGAATGATTCCCGCATCACGAAGAGCGTTCATCGCCTTCACATAAACGCGAGTTGGGACCAAAGCTTTTTTGCAAAGCTCGACACCGCCGTCAGGCTGTTTTTCAGCGATGCGGCGGACAAGCGTGATCCCGTTTGCATGAACGCCTGAACTGGCCAACATGATAATGGCATCGCCGGCAGTAATTTTTTCCCGTATCGGCAAATGAGGACGTTCGAGATATCCAACAGCCGAACCAGCGATGACGGCAGTATTTGGGTCAACAATATCCTTCAAGGCAGGAGTTTCTCCTCCAGTCCAAGCAGCACCAGCTTCAAGAGCGCCGTTAAGCCAACCTTGGTAAAGAGCCTGGACACGGACATTATCCTTGAGCCAATCATCGGAGCCGACAGCGAGATGCATTTGTAACGAAACCGGCGGAATGCCGAGAGTCGCCATATCATTCACGATCATCGCCACAGTGTCCTGACCGACCGCATGATACCCGCTGAAGACACCCGTCTTTTTGTAAAGAAAGTCCGCCATAAGCACCTTGGTGCCAAGGCCCTCTTCGACATGAGCGAGGTGTGAGCCGTCCGGAAGCTCGAGAACATAAGAGCTTTCGCCCCGAAATTCTTCGAGAGGTTTTACGCCGAACCGGTTTGGCCCAGTGATAGTTTTTGCGCCCAATTCTTGACCGAGCACTTTCGCCCAATCTAGCTTGGTGTAATCAACGCCAACAGAGGCGTATGTCATTGGTTTCTGTGTTTTCATATTTTCAATCTTGGGATAATTCCCATTGTCTCCTTCTGACCACAAACTACCTATTTTTTAGATAAATGGCAAGTATGAAGACCAGTTGCAAAAATCAATCTTTTAATCAATACTGAGCTTTAGACGGTAAACCTAGAAATAAATATTTATGAACAAACCTCGAATCCTCGTGTTTGCATCTGGTTCAGCCAATGGTGGCGGATCAGGCTTTGAAAAATTGGTTGAAGAATCGCGCGGAGGCCCACTCAATGCAGAAATCGTTGGGGTGGTATCGAACCATCCAAATGGCGGTGTGCAAAAACGCGCCGAAAAACTCGGCATTCGTTTCTTGCATTTCCCTGGCCCTTGGACTGCCAGAGAATATCAAAAAATCGCCAGCGAATCTGGAGCGAACTTCTTCGCTCTCTCCGGCTGGTTGAAAAAAGTTGCCGGACTCGATCCTGCGACTAATTTCAATTCAAAAACTGTCTTCAATATCCACCCTGGGCCTTTGCCAAATTTCGGCGGACCAGGATTATACGGACACCACGTTCATGAAGCAGTCATCGCCGCATTTAAACGCGGCGAAATCACGCATTCGGCGGTTTCAATGCACTTTGTCACTCAAGAATACGACCGCGGTCCGCTATTCTTTGATTTCAGAATCAAGATCAGCCACGATGACACGCCGGAATCTTTGGCCCATCGCGTCAACGAGTATGAGCATTACTACCAGCCACGGATAACTAGCATGGTAGTCAATGGTTTGATCAATTGGGATGGAGTAAATCCTGATTCCCTGATTTGCCCAAACGGTTACGCGATCAGTCTCAACGATTTTGAATGAAGTGACCAAAAAAAACGCAAGAGCGACCTCTTTGGCCGCTCTTTTTTATATTAAATTTTATCCTTGCATTTAGGATATTTCTGCGTAGTATTGTGATTAGAAAAGCGCCTACGTTAGGTGTCTTGTTTTTTGTGAACCACAAACAGCAACAACAGGAGAAACTTATGATAACTAAACTGTATCGTCGACTAAGCAACACTGCAGAACTTGGCTTCTACATTGAAACTTCAAGCCCGCTATCAACACAGGAGCTCAAAAAACTCCAATGGCTCATCGCTGAAACATTCGAACCTGACTGGACTCGCAGTGAGCCATTCATGCTCCCTTCAGACATCGTGGAAATCGGTCCTCGGCTCTCAATTGAAACTCCGTTCTCATCAAACGCCGTATCAATCTGTTGGTCTATGGGCCTGAAGCAAGTTGTCCGCGTTGAGCGCACCCACCGGTATCACACTGGCACCGGATACGCGTCAAAGGAATGTGTCCGCAAAGACATTGACCCTATGACCGAACAGTATTATTCCAAGGGGATCGCGACATTTGATGCTGGCATTACGCCGGAGATAGTCAAGATCGTTGATCTCATCGGGCGCGGGAAAATCGCCCTTGAGGAAGTGAATGCAACGCTCGGCCTTGGCATGGATGCCAGGGACATCGAGTATTACAATCATCTCTTCGCGGAAACGCTCAAACGGAACCCGACTGATGTCGAACTGTTCCAGCTGGGCAATGCAAACAGCGAGCACAGCCGGCACTGGTTCTTCAAAGGCCAGATGATCATTGACGGAATGCCCACGGAAAAAACGTTGTTCGAAATTGTGCAAGGGCCACTCGAATCATTGCGGGCTCGTGGGGCTGACAGTTGTAGCCTTATAGCCTTCAAAGATAATGCGGGAGCCATCGCAGGTTTTCCAACGTCTATCCTCTTGCCAATCACCCCCGGGAAACCTTCGGAATTGGATATCATTAGCAAGGTGATTGCTATCACATGCACCGCAGAAACTCACAACCACCCGACATTCGTCGCACCCTTCCCTGGCGCCCAAACTGGCGCAGGCGGACGGATCCGTGACAATACAGCAGTCGGGCGTGGCGGCATCACTGGTATCGGCGTCGCTGGATACTTCGTCGGCAACCTTTTCATCCCAGGGTATGAGATACCCGGAGAAGTTGTCGGGCAATACAAACCGTCCAAATACGCTTCACCGCTCAAGATCCTTATCGAGGGCAGCAACGGCGTGTCGAGCTACGGTAACGAATTCGGCGAACCCTTAACTTTGGGATTCACCAGAACCTTTGGTCAGATCGTCGGCGCCGAGTGGCGAGAAGCGCGGAAACCAGTCCTCTACAGCGGCGGGGTCGGGCATTTATTTGCCGGACATAGCGCCAAGCTGGCTCCGGGCATCGGCATGCGCATCGTGCGTATCGGTGGTCCCGCATATCCCATCGGGGTCGGCGGCGGCAGTGCCTCAAGCATGATGCAGGGTCAAAATACTGAAGCGCTCGACTTTAACTCTGTTCAACGCGGCAACGCCGAGATGGAACAAAAAGCCAATCGCGTCATTCGGGCTTGTGTTGAGATGGGGGACAGCAATCCCATTTCCAGCATTCATGATCAAGGCGCTGGCGGACCGAGCAATGTCCTTACTGAATTGCTCGAACCGCTTGGCGGCACTATCAACATCCGCAAAATCGTTCTTGGCGACAAGACGATGTCGGTCCTCAAAATCTGGAGCGCTGAGTTCCAGGAAGGATACGGACTCCTGATCAAACCTGAACATGTCGAGCTCTTTCAGTCGATATGCGCACGGGAACGGGTGAACTGCGAAATCCTCGGGGAAATAACCGGCAACGGAAAAGTTGTCGTCGAAGACCCCTTGAACAAGCAAACGCCCGTTGATCTCAATCTGGAGCAGGTCCTTACAAACATGCCCCAGAAGACATTCGAATCAAATCGACGGACTCTAGGACTCAAACCCTTGGATCTGCCGACTATCTTAGTGGGAGAAGCGATTGAAAAGGTTTTCAAACTTCCCCACGTAGGTTCGAAAGGATTCCTCGTCCACAAGGTAGACCGCAGCGTCACTGGGCTCGTCGCGCTTCAGCAATGTTGCGGGATTGCCCAAATACCGATAGCGGATGCGAGTGTCAACGCTCAAAGCCACTTCGGGTTAACAGGAAGCGTTTCCTCAATCGGCGAACAGCCAGTCAAAATGCTTATTGATCCAAAAGCTGGGGCTCGCATGGCGGTGGCAGAGATGCTTACCAACATGGCTTCAGTCAAAATCAGTGACATCGGAGATATCCGGTGCCGTGCAAACTGGATGTGGCCAGCAAAACTGCCGCACGAAGGCGCTCTCCTCTATGATGCTGCGAAAGCCATGTCCGATTTCATGATCGAGCTTGGCATAGCGGTTGATGGAGGCAAGGATAGTCTTTCGATGGCGGCAAATATCCAAGGGGAGCTAGTAAAAGCCCCTGGATCGTTAGTCGTGCTTGGTTACGCTCCGGTGCCTGACATCACCAAAAAAGTCACGCCAGATATTAAAATGCCTGGTAAAAGCAAACTGTGTCTCATTGACCTGGGACTCGGCCAAAATCGCCTCGGCGGTTCAGCTCTAGCCCAAGCACTCAATCAGCTTGGCGACGAATCACCCGACGCCGATGATCCAAAACTCCTCAAGAAAGCATTTCTTGCGGTGCAAAAGATGATCGACGAAGGACTTATACTTGCCTTGCATGATCGGAGCGACGGCGGTCTCATAACTGCAATCGCGGAAATGTGTATGGCGAGCCGATGCGGGTTCGAATTGGAGATCCATGACAGCGAAAATCATTTGTCCGAACTCTTCTCCGAAGAATTAGGATTGGTGGTTGAGGTAAAACATACCGACTGGCAGCGTGCTTGGGAAATTTGCCATGAATTCGGTATATCGTTATCGTCCTATGGCCTCACGCGCCAAGACGAAAACTGTATTATCTCCACGGTCCGAAAAGGGCCCGTGTTCAATGAAAGGGTCACCACACTGAGGACTTGGTGGGAATCCACCAGTTACGAAGTAGAAAAACTGCAGATGAACCCGAGTTCTGCTCTTGAAGAACATACAACTCACGGAAACAAATATCCGCGAGTCGATACGGCACCATCGTATAAACTGTCGTTTAAACCGATGGAAACACTTCCTGAGATCTTGTCCGCGCCCAAAAAACCGCGTGTAGCAATACTGCGGGAAGAAGGCACGAACGGAGATCGTGAGATGCAAGCTGCATGTGCAGCTGCTGGTCTTGCCCCCTGGGACGTCACGATGAGTGACCTTTTGGAAGGCAGAATCAGTCTGGATACGTTCCAAGGCATTATCTTCGCAGGTGGTTTTTCCTACATGGACGTGTTTGATAGCGCCAAAGGCTGGGCAGGGACAATCCTCTTCAATGAAAAATTGAAAGATATGTTCGACCGTTTCTATGCTCGCGAGGATACGTTCTCGCTCGGCGTCTGTAACGGTTGCCAGTTGATGGCACTCTTGGGATGGGTTCCGTGGAAAGGACTCGAGGGATCTAAACAGCCCAGGTTCATCCACAACACGTCAGGTCGGTTTGAGTCACGATGGTCGCAAGTTGAAATTCTGCCAAGTCCAGCGGTGTTACTGTCTGGAATGGAAGGATCAAAACTTGGTATCTGGGTAGCTCACGGCGAAGGTCGGTTGACATTACCACAACCAATCGAGATCGTTCTCGGCGAAAACCTCGCCCCTCTCGTCTATCTCGACCCCCATGGTTACATGACTGAAGAGTATCCGCACAATCCTAACGGTTCACCCTACGGGATCACTGCGCTCTGCTCTCCGGACGGTCGTCATTTGGCGATGATGCCTCATCCTGAACGTTGCTTCCGTTTGTGGCAATGGCCATGGATGCCACCCGACTGGCATAACCTTGAGGCTTCGCCTTGGCTCCGAATGTTCCAGAACGCCAGAACGTGGTGCGTGGAACACCGGGCTTAAGGTTTGTCTTGAAGTTAATCAGCCCCTTGCGTAGCAATACTCGAGGGGTTTTTTATTTTCCAATCAGCTTTATAAATATCAGTTGCTTATGCGTTACTTGACATACACTATATAGCGGGTTTTTCTTTTTATATTTTATACACAACAAGCATATTGTGAACACAGACTTCTTTGCTATAATTATACCAATGACATCAGGCGATAAAAAATCATTAGTAGTCCTCCTTGTAGTTTGTGTTTTGACTGCAATCTACTGGCATTTCTTTCTATAATAGCTAAAGACATCATTTTTTCGTTTTGGAATTATTTGACATACATAAATATAGTATGGTATTTTTAGCTCGAATTGAAACGTTCGTATTACATACGAACAATTGAAAAGGAAGCATATGAACACAATAACAATGCCAGGAAGCTTGATAAAAAAAGCTCTAACCCATACAAAAACAGCCCCAAAGGATTACCAACAAGAAAAACACCAGGACGCTCAAAAACGTCTGGAAATTCTGCAAAAAGCTAAATCGGAACTTCTCCCAGTTGATGACACTCTCGAGATCGACGGAGAAATCCGGCTCTGCGAGCAGACCATTAGCACTCAAAAAGATGCGCAAAAGACCGAGGAAATTGGAAGTTATGGTTACCAAATTCTGGACAAAACCCCGTTCACTTGGAGAAACGAAAATGGCTTACCTCATCTCGCGCCGTTTTCGCTAACTTCTAATATTTGCACCATCACTGAAAGAGGGGTGTCAGCATCTTTCCCCAAGTCGGTAACAAAATACTACGAGGATGTGCCCCGCAAGCTTGCTGCTCCGAAATCAAAGGCGCTCTTATTCTTTCTCGGGGTTTTTGCAACACTGGTCCCGACTCTCCTGTTTACATATATTCAACCATGGAACAATCATACCTTCGAGGACAAAGTTGGTGGCATACTTGGTTGCTTGTTCGGCGGCATTATCGTCGGAGGAATCATCGGGGCAGTTATTGCAGCTTTTCTCACTGAGGATTCCAAAATAGTCACCATTGAAGCTCGCTTCAGCGGCATCGTGCCGGCCAAGACCAAGGTTGAGATCAAGAAGGCGCAGGAGCTGAAATTCTTCGAGGAAATCTTCCTGCTTGCGGAGACAACACAGTGGGACGTGAAAATGGTCAGACCAATTCCGAAGGACGATCCTCTCGTGATTGGTTATGATGGTGCCAGATTTTGGCTCATCACCACATTCGATATGACGTCCCTCGAAAAACATGTAGCAGACAACTACGCCGTCACAGCCGACGGCTTCACTCCATGAAACCGAAAACATGGATTAACTGGGTAGGTGCAGTAATATACTACCCCAGCTTGGTTGTTCTCTTGGTTCTCTGTTACAAGGTGAGCCCGTGGGCGAATCCTCCTGACACAGACAAATTGATGCATCGGGCGGTTATCGTCTCAATGATCACTTTCGTCAGCCAAGGAATGTATTGGCATCAAAAAAAGCCAAAGAGAAAATAGACATTCGCAATCACTACATCAGCGTTCCTACAAAGGACGCTGATTTTTATTTTAAATAAAAAAGCCACCTTACTTCACGACGAAGGTTTGGTAGCTTTATGTAATGGGAAAATCACTTTCCCAGCGTATCGTCTCGGTAAGCAAAACCATTCGCATATTTTAGCTGCTGCCTGATGGATGTTCACTTTCTCTTTTTCAGCAACAAAATCTAAAATAGTGCCGTGGTATTCATTTTCACTTATACCATAACGACGTAGGATCATTTCCATGCTCACCCGTCCACAAATCTTCTGGTGGCCTATTGATAATCTATTAGACATAAACTCAAACCTCTCCACTGATAAAAGGCTACTCTTAAACACCTAATGAATCAAGCTTTTTGTACATATTGACATGTTATATAATATATGCTATCACACAACAAAACAACGTAGTTTCTTTGACTCAAACCAAAAAATCGAAACCATTGAATAAATCATGAAAATCCGTTCTCTGGATAAAGACAGCGCTGCCATCGCTTTTGGTCAGGCACTGCTGTTGATAAACGTCCATTTGACCAGGCAACAAAGCTCAACACCCTTCCGGACTGACTTCTTTGATGAAAAAAATGAACGTCATTTCTCAATTGAAGGAAACAAGCGGGAGATCGAGATGCTCAACACTCTCTACCAGCTCGTCGGTCCAATGATACCAGCCGAAATGTTGTCTGCTGTCCCAGGCACATTCATGGAGCTCCGCAATCGGCGCTCCAGCGCGATCGCCTATCGGCAAGGCATTGTTCATGTTCTCCAAAACATTTATTCAATGCCGGTTCCTGATTATTGGGAATCCGACACTCGCGCCTTCCACAAATGGCTCCACGCGCTCAAGGTCGGCGAAACGAATAAACCATAGCGCACAAGCGCCAACCCGCCCGAACAAAAAGCCCAATAGCTTCAGTTCGCTGGCGGGTTTTCCTTTTGTTTGACTTCTCATAGGTATAAGGTAGGCTTGAGGTAAACCGAAAACAACAAACAAAGAGAGTAAAAATGCACATAAAAAATAAAGATGATCTTTTCAAGATACTGCAGGGCAAAATACTGAAGTATCGAAAAAAAGCGATACGCAAACTCAAGAATGCATTCTTGGGCTTAAGCAAGAAAGATTTCCAACCATTCGAGCTCGAAACGGCGGTCGTTTCGGAGAAGACTCTGGTGTCAGAAAAAGCTTTTTATGCCCTGATCTCCAGACACGATGTCCTAAAGCTCAAAGGCAAAGATGTCGAGGAATTCGAGTTCAGAGAAGGAAAAACAACAGTCGCCCACATCGTGAGTTTCTTCTTCCCTCAAAAGCCCCCAAAAAAGAAAAAGAGGAGGCGCTGAATCAAGCCTCTTCCCCAACCCTCCAACTTGGTCTTTGGTGGGTTTTTTATTTAAATTTTCATTTGTTTGACATATCCTTATAATTGTATTAGTTTGTCTTATAGTAAACCGCTCCAAATCTGGAGCTAACGAAAGAAAAGCACATGAAAAAACTAATACTAGGATTCGTCGCGGCAATGAATCAATTCTTTGACCCGCAAAAGAAACCTCGGCCGAATACAAATACGGCGCCGTCAGAAGGAAAACGCCAATAAAAGTCAGCAAATGAACGCGAGCCTGTCAGGCCGTTCATTAAAAATTTTGACGAAAAACTGGAACAAGCAACAACTGTGTCAGAATGCATGAGGCTCTATCAAGACTGCGACCGCGGCACTTTGGGAGAAGACCGTGCGGCTGGAAAAGCATTCAAAATCGCCAAAACATTCTCGGATTGGTTCACTATCTTAGAAATGTCGGATGTGGAATCCGACGTCGCTAAGCATGCAATCGCCAGATTGCAAAATCTGGCACAAAACTTCGATGAATGGCGGCAACTGTTCGAGCACATCAAGACCAATTCTTCATTCGCCGACCTTGTGGCCACTTGCAAACAAAGCTTGTTGTTAAAAGCGGACCGACTGGAAGACTGGCTCTACATTTACCAAAATACTCCGGTAGATTCAACTGAGAAAAACAAGGCGCAGGAAGAGATCGTTCGTTTGGCACAGTCAGACGATGATTGGGACACGGCCACAAATGACCTGCCCGATAAGGATCCCCTGAATCGGAAACGTCTTGAGTGGAGGCTGGAAAAAGCTGACAATATTGAAACGCTCGAAACAATCTACGATGAATTGAGCGAAAATGATCCACTTGTCCCAGCCATAATAAACAAGCTCAAGACCAGAACGGATGAGCTCAGCGAATGGATCGAAAGTTACAACAACAGGACAAGCAAGGATGCTTTTGACGAAGCACTGTTCGCCAAGATGCTTTCTCTTGCAAAAACTCCCGACGACTATATCGCCGTCATGGAAGCAGCTCAAAACTGCCATGATGACGACGCCAAACAAGTTCTCGATCAACTCCAGGGCGTCACTTGGAGCAAAGAGCAGTGGGAGAAGCTTCGCGATGATGCTCCTGATGAATGATCATTGGAATGTCTGGGTTTTGAGAAGTTGTTGGAGTTCGAAACCACGGTGGTGGATATTCTGCGCTTCTATATCGACTACCAAGAAAACTGGAATGTGGACGACGATGTCATCGAGAAAATATTCAAGAAGTTGTTCAAAGTGGCAACGAAACAGGAAACGGTAATCATATCATTGCTTGCCGAAAACGATCATTATGATCTGCGAGAAGCAGCTGAAAAGATCGTGAACCCGCCAGCGGCAGAATCGGCAGCATAAAACGCCTGGAAATAATTACTGTATCACATCGCCTGAACTAGTTTCGGGCGATTTTTATATATAAGGCGGTCTCTAGACATATACTTGAGAATATGCATAAATTATGCAAAATAGTTGACAGTAGGTTCTATAAATGTTCTTTGACACTTTGGAACCCAAACAAACAAAAACCCTCAACAAACAACATAAAATAAGATTATAACGACAATACTGTTAGCGACGAGTGCCCAAACAGGGGCAATCTTCAATTCAATGCAAGTGCTGATATTCGTGGCACTGGCTGTCAGTGGTGCCATGTGTCTCGGTGTAGCCGCCTTGTTTGGCGGACACGACCACGGCGACTTTGGTCACGGTGATCACGACATGGGGCATGATAGTGGACACGATGGTGGACACGACCAGGCTCCTTCGTTTTTATCGCCCAGGGTATTCTTTGCATTCCTTGTTGGTTTCGGTGTGGCTGGGGCAATCGCCTCAGCATACGGAGTCAACACTGGATGGGCAACTGGAATAGGATTTATTCCAGGTATTCTTATGGCCGTTATCGCGTGGAGTGTCGGGTATTTCCTGTTCAAACAACAGGTGGACTCCGGCATCAAACCGAATCAGGTCATTAATTGCTTCGGTGTCGTTACCTGTGCTATTCGGCCAGGGAACGTCGGCGAAGTTGATGTATCCGTAAACAGACAAATTATTTCGTATAGTGCACGGTCTGAGACCGGCGACGAAACTATTGATGTCGGTGTGCGGGTGCGTGTCACAAAGGAATTCGGCGGTCATGTGACTGTCCGGAAAGAAAAAGTTGCAAACTAAGCAACGAAAACCAAAAACAAAAGAAGAAACTGAAAAAAAGCATTGTATGAATAATATGAACCCCATGTTGGCATTGGCAGAAATCCCCCTACGGAAAACTGCTCGTCCCCGGATTGATTGTGTTGTTTTTTGCATCAATCCTCTTCATCATCTGGGCAATGACCAAGCGCTACAAGCGCATTGCGCCCAATGAAATCGGTGTCATCTACGGCAAACGCCGTTCAGTGATGACAGGAGCTGATGGCGTCAAACAGGAGGTCGGCTTCAAGCTGGTCACCGGCGGCGCCGTCTTCGTCTGGCCAATCGTTGAACAATACGCGCTCATGTCAACCGAAGCGTTCCAAATCGAGATCAGTGAAGACAACATCCCCAGCGCCAAAAACGTCGGGGGTGACGGTCTCCGGTGTGGCAACCTGCCGCATCTCACCGGTCCCGGAAGAACAAATGAACGCTGTCCAGAACTTTCTGGGCAAGGACCTTGAAGAAATCAAGGGCATGATCGGTCAGATCTTGCGCGGACATTTGCGCTCGATTGTCGGCGGCCTCCAAGTCGAAGAACTGTTGCGTGAACGCTCCAAGTTCAACGAACTGGTGCTCAAAGAATGCGGGCCTGAGTTGGCACGCATGGGCATCAAGATCCTCACCCTCGTGGTGCAGGACGTGAAAGACAAGGAAGGTTACATTGATGCACTCGGCAAGCAGGCAGTCGCCGGTGCCAAGCGTGATGCGGCCATCGCCACAGCCGAAGCGGAACGCGAAACGCAAGTGAAAACGAGCGACGCAAAACGCACAGCGGCTGAAGCAGTTGCCCAGAACGACGCGAAGATCAAGTTGGCGGAAAAGAATCGCGACATCCAAGTCGCGGAATTCAAAACCGAAACTGCGACCAAACAAGCTGCGGCGGACATCGCCGGCGAGCTCGCCAAGACGGAACAGGAAAAGAAATTGGTTGTGTTACAGGCGGAAGTTCAAAGTGAACAAGCCCGGGCACAGACCAAGGTCCAAGAGTTGGAAGCTGCTCGCAAGAAGCAAGAGCTCCAGGCGACTACGATTGTCACTGCCGAAGCGGAAGCTCAGGCCATGTCAATTCGCGCCACCGGCAAGCGGAATGCCGAGCAGATCGAAGCCGAAACGCGGAGCAACGTCTCCAAGTTGAATGCCGAAACTGCCCGTCAGAACGCCGAAGGTGCCAAGAACGCGGCCATCCTCGAGGGCGAAGGCGAAGCCAAGAAGACGCTGGCAATTGCTGAAGCCAAAGCGACAGCGACCCAGAAGACCCTTACGGCTGAAGCCGACGGTGAACGTGCGAAACTGCTGGCGGTTGCCGATGGCCAAAAAGCTGGATTGCTGGCAACAGCAGAAGGTCTCCGGGCCTCGAAACTGGCGGAAGCGGAAGGCACAATGAAACTGGCGGAAGCGTTGACCAAACTCAACCAAACCGGCCAGTTGGTAATGGTGCTCGATCGTTTGCCTGGCCTGCTCAAGGAAGGTGGCGACGCTGGTGCCAAGATTGCGGCCGAAATCTTCGGTCCAATGGGTAAAGGCATTGGTGCCATCAAGGACATCCGCATCATTGACATGGGCGGCGGGAAAACTGCTGAAAAAGGAATCGGCGCCATTGGCAACATGATCCCTGACGTGGTGGCGAATTTCTTCGCTAAAGCCCAGCTCCAAGGCATTGATCTGACACCGCTGTTCAAATTCCTGAAAATGGATCCAGCGGCACTGAAAGATCTGATCACTCCTTTGGCTGCAGCATTGCCGGAAGAACCGGCTGCCACTGCTCCCGCGGCTGAAGAAAAGAAGTAACCAGCCTTCGTTGGTAATTCCAAAGTAACAGTGAGTCGGTTGTGCGCAAGCGCAACCGGCTTTTTTATTTGTCCAAATACTTGCTAAAGTGTTAAATCTGTGTAATAATTATGCTAGCAACTTAAAACAATGAGGAGGAAAAATGAACAAATGTCCAAACTTATTCGTGCATTGCATGGATTTCAGAACACAACACACTGTTGATGCATTAATAGAAACCCTTGGATTGAAAGGGTCACAAATACTCAACATTAGAGGCACCTGTGATCGAGTTTCAGTTCAGGGCGGAGCAGCAAACTTTGAACAGCTCAGAATTCACCTTGCATCAGCCAAAAAACTTCATGAGTGCTCAACAGCAATCCTAACTGTTCACGAAAATTGCGGCGCAGGAGCAAAGATAGAAGACTTGCAAACAGCGGCAAACATGGCCAAAGAGTTTGGATACAAAGTGAGACTTTTTTTCATCAAGCTCGATGGAAGCTGGGAAGAAATTCATCCTGCTTAACTCGCTACGCCGATCTTAAAAACTCGCCGCAGCGGGTTTTTTATTTGGCCAATTTGACAAATAAGCAAAGATAGTCTATCGTATTCCTCATGGTAAAACATATGAAAATCACGAATAAATACTGGAATCCGCAGAACCTCGTTTGCGGTTATGTCTTCATGTCCGCCAATCATGGCGCACTTGTGGCCAGTTGTGATATTTCTCATATGCTTCTCTCCTAATTCCCTACCTGAAAGCACTCTAGAAAAATCCCGACTGGACGAAAGTCGGGATTTTCTATTCCCCGTCCAGAAGATTGGCTCATTGAAAACAACATACAAAAGGAAACCTTATGCAAATGCAAAGAAAAATCATCCGTCAGTATTACATTCTGTCTTGTTTATTCAACGCAGGTGGAATGTCTCTCATCTGTGCCGTATACGTCACGTTCCTGATCCACAATGGGCTCAATCTGCTCCAAGTGAATTTGGTAAATGCCGTCTATTTTCTTACCTTATTTGTCTGCGAAATTCCCACGGGAGCATTCGCTGACATATTCGGCAGAAAAACATCGTTCGTCACAGCCTGCGGACTTATGAGTGTTAGCATGTTCATCTATGGACTCTCGCATTCGTTCGTGGGATTTATAATCGCTGAAATAATAGCGGCAATCGGTACAACATTCACCAGTGGAGCATTTCAGGCATGGCTCGTGGATAGTCTTAAACATTATGGATATGAAGGTGAGTATAATCGCATCTTTGGACGCAAGAATCTCATCTGCCAAATCGGTGGAGGAATCGGTGCTGTTACTGGATCATACCTAGCCACACAAAACCAAAGTCTCCCTTGGTTTGTAGGCGGAACATTCTTGGCGATCACAACAGTCTACGCTTATATGATTATGGAAGAGAAATATTTTGTGCGAGGCGTGTTCTCTTGGAAAAAGGGATTTCACTCTATGCGAGATGTTGCTCTTTCAAGCATCAGGTATGGCTTAAACCATAAAGCCGTTCGGTTTATCTTGGTCATCACCTGTATACAGATCTTTGCTGTTCAAGCACTGAACATGTATTGGCAGCCATTCTTTAGGAACCATAATGTCAGTGAACAACACCTCGGATTCATCTTCACAGGCATAATGATTGCTCTATCTGTTGGAGCATTCATAGCCTCAAAGTTGGATTGCAAGGGAAAAGAAAAAAAGATGATTATAAAGACACAAGTGTGTACAGGTCTAATAGTAATAACCATGGCAATTATACCTGGCTTACCGTTAATGATTATCTTATTCATTCTTCACGAAGTTCCTCGTGCTTGTTGGAGTCCGCTCACCGATAGTTATTTACAGAAGCGGATTCCTTCACGCGAGAGAGCTACAGTGGCTTCGTTCTGTGCAATAGCGCCACATATAGGCGGTGCTATTGGCCTTGTTGTAAGTGGAGTCATCGCACAGTTCTTCGGTATTTCTGCAGCGTGGATTATTGCAGGAATTTCCTTGATCATCGGAGCATTGCTAATTGCCAGAAATGGTAACAGCGATGCTGATTAGATTCAAACTAGATTCCAAGTGGCTTATGTAAAACATGAGCCACTTTTTTATTTGACAGCACAATTCAAATATGACACTCTATTGTCAGCTTCAGCTTTTTGATTACTATGCAAATGAACGCAAACCTGGCACTGATCTTAGTGCTGCAAATCCTTGTATCTGGTTTTTATTTCAGCAACAAGGTGCTCATCTACAAGGGGCGTAAAGTTGGGTGGCTCATGGGAGCGTTAGCTGCGACACTAGCAGTTCTATACTTCTCCTTACTCCACAGATACGTTTACATCATACTCAATGTTGGATTGATCATCCTCATGGGCTATGGGTTCCTAAAAAAGAACAAAACTTCACCAAACGTCGAAATGTTAATACGATTGGTGACGATAGTCGTCATGGTCATACTGACTTTCTCTGCTTGGAGCGGATTGACCACAGCAGTCGAACTAGTGAGCTCGGTAGGGTTGTTCATAGGAACATTCTTTCTGACTCACAACAGAGCAAAAACCGGCTGGATATTGTATTGCGTCGGGCATGCAACGGCGATACATATCGGTTATTGCACGCATCAATGGATCTTCCTGGTCTCGCAGATCGCGAGCGTGATCGTCTCAATATTGGCGATCAAAAAGATTTCAAAACAAACACTCCCTGCTTGAATAAAGTGGGGATTTTTTATAAGGACAACTTACATACTTTTCTGTTAGAATAACATTATGAGACGGATCAGCAAGAAAATAGCCCACAAATTGATCATATTGATAATCGTCATTGTCTTTTTAATCTCAACTCTCCTTTTCTTCTCGCCAAAAATACTTACTTGGTCCATACAACAGAAATCTTCTACGATAAACGCTTCATTATCGTCACAGACCTTTCAGGACTTCCCTGTAACAGTCGATCCTAAAAACAAGACCATCACCGAAAATGATCAGGTGAATGCATTCTTAGCAGACAAACACTCCTTGCTCGGTGCTGCCGTCGCAGATGCAGGTAATTATCTTTGGAATTTATTTGAAGGAGTAGCGATCAGCATCGCCAATGCGCCTTGGTATGAAAACACTGCGAGTGTTAGCAATAAATTCGTGACAATAGAACCAGGTATGCGCAAAGAGCAAGTAGCAGATGCTTTTGGAAACGCTCTAAAATGGAACTCAGCGCAAAGAAAAGAATTCATTTCACCGATAAACTCCTTTGACTTGTCATCTACATCACAATCCACATCTCTATCTGAAGGAGTCTTCACTCCCGGCATCTATGAAATATCTCTCGGAATGACGCCAAAAAATATACGAGCTATAGTAAATAACCACTTCATAAATGACGTCCTATCACACTACAGCACTTCAACTCAAAGCATAGTCCCTCTGAATGAAGCACTGACCATAGCATCTCTTATACAAAGAGAAACTCTCAGCACCGATGGTATGAGACTCTTGTCTGGAATCATTTGGAACAGACTTTTTGCTGGCATGGATCTTCAGATCGATTCAACTCTACAATATGCAAAAGCAAATAAACTAACAGTGACGACTTGGTGGCCAAAAGTTACGCCTAACGACAAGTACATAAAATCTCCTTTCAACACTTATCTCCATAACGGATTGCCACCAACCCCAATAGCTAATCCCGGGGTGGAAGCCATATTGGCAGCATTAAACCCTATAAAGACATCTTGTCTTTTCTATTTTAATGATCAAACCGGCGCATTTCATTGTTCAGATACATATGCTGAGCACGTCTCTTTAATAAAGAAGTATTACGGTAACTAAGTCGACTAGCCTTGACATTATCTCAGGGGTATTGACTTATTTATGGAAGTAGTATATACTAATTCCATGACTATAAATAAGATAACAAACACATACTTTACCCTTACTTTAGCTAGTATATTAGCCGTATTTTCACTATTCTTTTTAGTTAATGCGCCTATGGCTCATGCTGACGAATATAGTATTGGCGGATATTATGGCAACGGAGGATATGGAGTACACGGCGGATATTCTGATGGTGGATTTGGTGTATCTGTAGGATATTCTGAGGGTGGATATTCTGGCGGAAGATATTCTGATGGTGGCGGATATAACAGTGGATACAACCAGCTGTCTCATAATGACAACTATGGCAGTGGTTACGGGGGACGTGATTACCACTATATTGCCCCAGAAAATAATTACGGCCACGACAATGATAATCATGATTATCATCAGCCTGACCACAATAAATATCACTATACCGCTCCAACTACAGTCTATGTTCCAACATATACATATGTACAACCAACTCCAAGCTATGTATACGAACAACCTACATATCAGTATCAGCAACCTATAGTATATGAGCAGCCTACAACATATCAGCAATACCCTACTTACTCATATAATACAGTAGCAAGCAGTTACCCATCTACATACGTACAGACAACTCCGACGACTTATTATAATCAGACAAATTCAAATGCTGGCGGATTGAGCGTGACTTGTTCATCTGATCCTTCTACAGCTTTCGTAAATCAGCCTGTTACATGGACTGCTCAAGTAACAAACGGACTCGCTCCATATACATATTCATGGACCGGTTCTGATGGTCTTACAGGCACACAAAGTACAGTGCTTAAATATTACTCTAGCCTAGGACAAAAGAGTGCCGTCGTTACAGTTACATCTTCTGATGGCCTAACTGGAACCATCGCTTGCGGCAACTCTCTCACTGTAAAAAGTTCTTATAGTGGAGTAAACAGACCTACACAAACGACAACAGTTGTTCCAACTAATACAAACGCTCAAGTCAACCCAAACTCCGCTAATGCATTCGGTTCAATCGGCGGTATCTCATTCGGAATATTCGCTATACTCATCATATTGATCTTGATAGCTACTATCATATATATCGTTCTTAGTCGCTCAAAGATCTAAATCTCTGGTACAATGTACCAATGAATACAAACCTCGATCTCAAGAAAAATCGCGCGGTTAAAGCTTTATTTGTTGTCATAATTTTGACGCTAATAATCCTGTGCGTCTTACTGATACAACAGTATCAGCGGATCCAACAATTAAACAACATCATCCGTCACCAATCGCCTTGGAGCATTCTTCACGGAGCAAAATTACTAACACCCGCTGATGCGAGCTCAACGCAAGCGTGGATGACTTTTGAGTACATAAACAAAGTCTTTGCTTTACCGCCACAATATATTCAAAGCACTTTATTGATCACGGATACGCGTTATCCTCGTCTGACTATCGCTGGATACGCAAAATCAGTAAACATGCCAGAATCTACAGCTCTTGTGGATGTACAAAATGCTATACGTAACTTTTCTACTTCTACTCCTGCAAAATAACCTGTCTTAAATAAAACAATGGCTGGGACACTATCATTCTTATTATCATTTTTACTCCTCTACAAATATTGGACTCTTTTTACTGCTATATTTTTAGCGGCCATCATCGTGCCAATACCAGTCAATACCCTGCTTCTGGCTAGTGGCGCATTCGCAAGCCAGGGTTACATGAGCTTCTCCCTATCGCTATTCTTCGTTGTATTAGCGAATGTCGTTGGAGATAGCATAGATTTCTTTTTAGCCCGTAAATATGGTCGACCTATATTACAAAAAATGAGAGTGAAGATACCGCCATATTTTGAAAGACTAGAACGTTTCGTCAATAAGTATCCAGGCGGCACTATATTCATCACTAGATTTGTAGGAACAATAGAACCTCTAACCAGTCTTCTATGCGGATTCATCGGCATAAAATTTAGAAAATTCATTCTTTACGATATTCTAGGAAATTTCGTGTCAGACGGGATCGTTCTTTATGCTGGATATTTCTTGGGAGTCCACTGGCAAGATTTCACAGGAATTTTCAATATCACAGACTATATACTCTTGATTATCGCAATAATCATAGCTTTCTTTATAGCTTCCTGGAGAAAAAATAAGAAAATAAAAATTGGACCATTTATGCTTAGCTTAATGATTATTTTCACGACTACACTCACAACGACATTGGTATTAATACAGACTAATTCTGCATACGCATCAACTGCATCTATAAATAACGCCACCGTCCAAATCACTCCTTCAGAAATACACCAAGGCGACCCGATCATGATAACATTGCCCGGAATAGATCCAGCCAACATAAAAAACAGCGTGGTAGGAAAATCTAAACTATCTTTTTTTGATTATAATAATTCAGCGACAGCTCTTTATGGAATAGACATAAACCATGTGATTGGCACTAGTACTGTAATAATAAAATTCACAGACGGTTCACAAGCAACAACTTCTTTCTTTGTTATGAATCTGCCTAAACCACAAGAATTCCTGGCTGTGCCAGACCAGCTTGGCGGAAATAGTGCGGCCAATCAAGCAAAGACAGTCTCAATTTTAAATAAAGAAAACGCAAACTTGGCGACAATAGTCAGTCACGCCAAAATAGCTCTTTGGACAACAGATGCTACGAGCACTTTTATATTTCCTGTAGCTTCTAGTACAGAATCACCCTTGGCCGTAACAGACCCATATGGTTACATTCGTAACTCTGGATCACAAACGATCATCCATAAAGGCACTGATTTTCAAGCGCCTGTAGGAACGCCTGTTTATGCTATAAATAATGGCACGATTTTGGCAACCAAAAAATATATAACCTATGGCGACACAGTTGTAGTGGACCACGGGCTTGGACTACTCTCTATGTACATGCACTTATCAAAGATGGTGGTATCACCAAAACAATTTATAAAAAAGGGTCAATTGATAGGCTATAGCGGCGAAACTGGTTACTCAGAAGGGCCGCATTTACATTTAACTATCAGGATTGGTGGAGTTTCTATAGATCCGATGAAATTCTACGGATTGTTTGATATGAAAATCTAATAAAAAACCGCTAATTTTGCAACCAGCGGCTCGTGAATTTTAAGATTTGTGGCCTTTAACCCACCAAATACTGTAGTGCACTTGATGCACTGTATGAGCTGTGTGAATTAGCCATGAGGCAATGAAGAAAACCGATATCATCACCCAAGGTTATAACTGCACGCTCACCAGGATTACCAAGCACAGTATTGGCAATAAGGCCGTTGCAGATGCAGCCACGTCCAACTGTGTCCTCCAACTTACCACCTTTGTTGATGTAGTTAAGAACTGGTTCAGACGGACAGCGGTAGCCGATGGAACCGTCTGTCTTCTCGTAGAGTGAGACGAGCGCACCCTGATCGCAGATTCGACGCCTTTGCTTGTAAAACTTTTTATCAGCAATGGTGCCCGGTAGACCAACAACTTTGAATGGAAAACCTGTCGGAGACACGTCAAAGTCGGTTCGAATTTTCAGCCTACCCTCAAAACCAAGTTTGCGCAGCACGCGACGGATTTCTGGATCCATGCCACTATCGTCAGACAGAGCAAAGATAGTTCCAGCTTGAATTCCAGTTGCTCCAACTGACAATGCTCGCCTGAGCTTTTCCGGCGAAGCATATGCCCCACCGAGCCAGAACGGCGCACCGAGCTTTGCTATTTCTGCATAGTCGACAACATCTTTCTCGCCGTAATCTTTAACGACTTTACCCCCTTTACCTAAAAACCTGGTTCTGGGAGGAGCGTTGTGGCCACCAGCGGTCGGCTCTTCGATGATGAGTCCTTGAACACTACCTTTCGGTAAGCTCATGAATTTCGTCGCCAATGTATTTGAAGCGACGATAGGTAGAAAACCTGGTAATTTCATAGGAGGAAGCTTTCCGCCAAAGAAACTTTCAGGGTGAAATCTCATTGTGTGAGATTTGATATTGATGCCATCAACGTAGACTTTGTAGGTCGCCTCTTTTCCACTCACGATGTTGCGCATCACTTGTGGTATTTCAAGGGGCAGGCCAGCGCCCATGGTGATGAAATCAATTCCTGCCAACATGGCGCCAGTGATGGCGTAAACGTGCGGCATTGCGATCTTCTCCAAATAATTCATGCTCACAGGATTTTGATGTCCTTCTTTTGCCAACCACGCGAAAGCATAATTGGCACAGACAGTGAGAGCGATGAGTTTTCTGGAAGGATTGACTGTAAAGACTGGTGTGACCTTTTTAGGCAAGCCTTTCGGATTACCCTCTTCGATGAAAAATTCATCTAAGACCATATCCGAAAATTCCGGAAATGGAAAAGCGAACAGCGCTCGACGATAGTGACCGCCGACATCTCCGCTTTGGAGGATTTGAGCAAGCAAGCGTTCAAGAGCAACGCCTGATATGGTTCCTAAACCGCCGTCCATTGAGACGGTCTTAGCCAAAAATGGTGTGGAGATATAAACCCCCATTCCACCTTGGATGATCTTACGATCTGGGGACAATGGGATAATATCCATAGGTATTCTTTTGTTAAGTTTTTCCATTAATCATACTAACACGTAAGAACCTATAACACAGCAAAAATAGCGCAATTAAGGTATAATCTGTGATTATGTTTTCAAATTTAAAATCAAAATACGGTAGCGCTTTTCACGACAAGCGTTTTGTATCAGGATTAATCATCGGTATTCTATTCCTTTTTGGATCGCTCGTTATAAATTATTTTGCAGCTCAATATGCCTTTGAGCGAGCATCTGTCGCCGTATCTGATATTTTCTTAAGCAATATACCTGTATTTGATGTTGATTGGATATTCGTATTTGGACCTATAGTCTTTGGTCTATGGATAGCGCTCCTATGCTTCACCAATCCAAAAACTATTCCTTTTACCTTAAAAAGCATAGCTGTTTTCGTCTTGATCCGTTCGGCTTTTATAACTCTAACTCACATCGGCCCCTTTCCAGATCATAATGTTATAGACGGAAATTCCGCCATCTTGCTCCATGCTATATCGAATAGCCCAAATTTCTTTATATTCAGCACTGGCGCAGACCTATTCTTCTCTGGACACACAGGATTGCCTTTTATGCTGGCACTGGTTTTCTGGAAGCACTTCAAGACCCGTGTATTTTGCATCGCCACATCAGTATTTTTCGGCGTCATCGTTTTGCTGGGACATCTTCACTATTCAATCGACGTCGCTTCGGCTTTCTTCATATCTTATACTATATACGTCATAACTATTAAAGTATTCAAAAAAGATCACGAGGAATTCCTATCGGTAATGTAACTTTAAAGACCTAGATATTTCTTTATAAGCAGATTCGTATCTGAAGCGCGTGCGCCGAAATCAGAATGTAAGACTATGAAAGCTATTGGCTGACCGCCAATATTTAAAATGGTGAGCATCGTCTCTCCAGCAGCAGAAGTTCTGCCAGTTTTTCCGCCGATAAATCTTGGATCATTAATGAATGGATGTATGCTATCAAAGCTGTGCGCGCCATGGTCAGTCGTCGTAGCAACACCATAATGAGCAACTCGAGTTATAGCTAATATATCTGGTCTGGATGAATACAAATACTGCGCTAGAGTGAATATGTCTTTAGCAGAAGCCTGATTGTGTGGATCTAAGCCTGAAGGATCAGCAAAATAAGTGCTGGGCATACCGATCTCCCACGCGGTGCTAGACATATCGCTTAAGAAGGCTAGCGAAGTTGAAGTAGCGCCAGAAATTCCTGCATAAGTCGAGACTATAGCTTCTGCAGCGATATTAGAAGAATTGAGCAAAAGCGGATACAAAATCTCTCTCAAAGAAAATTTCTCGCCAGCCCCGATAGCGCTAGTGTCAGTCGCAACATCCATATCCGCTGGAGTGATCTCAATGGTAGTCGTTGGAGTAAATTTATTTGTAGCGACAATAGCCGTCATCAATTTTGACATAGAAGCGACAGGAAGAGCTTCATTTGTATTTAAGCTTGAATATATCTTGCCGGTCTTTAAATTACCAATAATATAAGCTTTTGCCGTCAACACATCTGGATTATGTTGATTGACAACTGTTGTTTGGTCACTAGAATTTGAACTCAAATCAGACGTGTTTTTTATGAATGATCCTTGAGTGACCATCTCTGAGCTATTCACATCTGTGACGGCCTGACCTTCTGCTGTTTGATTTGAAACAAGCTCATTTGATAATTGTGGCGATTGTTGTACTGATAAGTAAATCAAATTTATGCCTGCAACAATGCCTAGGAGCGCCAATACGCCCATGGTTGAAATAAAAAGTATTGGTCTACCAGATGGATTCATTAGCTAATTTTACCATATTGGCCTGTAGATAAATCTTATCACCTCGTCGCGGAAATCGTAGCGGTCAATTCCCCGGTGGAGCTAGCGGTGATGCGACCATTTGAATCTTTAAATACTTCATAACCAGTATTATAAGAAGTGGTTGAAGTATAGAACGCCGTAGAAAGAGCTGGGTCATAAGGCAAAGATGCTATATAGTCTGGCACAATGCAACTAGCTAAATCTATACCACTTCCGACTGGGTCAGCACTGGAACTTTTCAGAATAGTTGGCGTCAACGGCAGATCTTTTATAGAGCTTCCGCACACAAAGCTTCCCTTATGTTCAGAGATATTTTGACCAATAGCGTTCAATATCGCCATAACATTGCTAGTCCTTTGCGAGTCGCGAGCTAGTTTGAACTGACGAGCAGGATTAACTGCAACAAGAACAACTGCCGCTAAGACTGCAATAATACCTATAACCACTAGGATTTCTATTAGGGTAAAGCCTTTGTTGATTTTAAAGTGTTTTTTAATTTTATTCATTTTAAATTGTGTGTTTATTTTTTAAACTAATAATCAAATAAGCATAAACAACTGAGATAAATTTTTAATAAAATAAAGTTCAAGAAAGAATAAAATTTTGTTAAAAAAAGAATAAAATGCTAAAATAATCACCTATGAAAACTACCCAGAAAACAACTATGCTCATCGTCCTAGACGGCTGGGGTTATCGTGTTGAAGCTAAAGATAATGCTATTTTAGCCTCGAAAAAGCCCTTTTTTGACTTGATCTGGAATACTTACCCACATTCCCTACTTAAAGCTTCAGGCAACGCTGTTGGGCTTCCCGAAGGTCAAATGGGAAACAGTGAAGTTGGTCATACCACTATTGGAGCTGGAGCTATTATAGATACCGATCTTGTCCGAATAGATAAAGCTATAGCTGACGGCAGTTTTGCAAAAAATCCAAATATCCAGGCACTTTTCACTCATGTTAAAAAATACGACTCAACTCTGCATGTCCAAGGTCTAGTTTCTCCTGGAGGTGTTCATAGTCATCAAGAACATCTTTTTGCTTTCTTGAAAATCGCCAAAGAAGCCGACGTGCCAGAAGTAGCTATCCATGTCTTCACCGACGGTCGCGATACTCCTCCACAAAGCGCTTCAGAATATTTAAAGACCCTTGAGGCAGTGCTCGCAGAACTCAATCTAGATTATCCCGCAGACAAACCCCGCTTCTTTATCGCCACTATTTCTGGCCGTTACTATGCCATGGATCGCGATCACAACTGGGATCGTTTGGCTCAAACAGAAAAAGCTCTTTTTGAATGTGAAGGCAATATTTGCAATATAAAACCTTCAGCATATCTGGAAGAACAATATAAAGCCGGCAAGAACGACGAGCTTCTAGAACCAGCTGTCTGCGCTACACCAGAAGGGACTGGCTGCGCTATTGAAAAAGATGACGCTGTTTTCTTCTTTAATTTTCGTGCCGATCGCGCCCGTATGCTATCAGAAAAACTCATAGCTCGTGCAAAAGAAGAAAATATTATGTTCGTTACCCTCACTGAATATTCTAGCGACTTTGCCTGTGAGATAGTTTTTCCTCCAATGAAGATTGAAACGACTCTTGGCCAAGAAGTTGCTAAAGCTGGACTTGAGCAAGCCCATATCGCTGAAACAGAAAAATTCGCCCATGCTACATATTTCTTAAATGGCGGCAGAGAGAAGCCTTATGATAAAGAGCGTGATATTCTCCTGCCTAGTCGTAAAGATGTTAAGACTCATGATCAAGCCCCAGAGATGCGTGCAGAATCTATCGCTCTCGCCGCGGTAGAAGAAATCAAGAAAGGTACGCCTTTTGTATTCATCAACTTCGCCAATCCAGACATGGTCGGCCACACAGCAAATGTTCCAGCTATAATCAAGGCTATTGAAACCGTTGACGCTCAATTGAAACGCGTCATCACTGCCCTAACGGAAGCAGGGGGACAGGCTATCATCATTGCCGACCACGGAAACGCCGAGATCAATATCGATCCTGTAACTGGCACCAAGCATACTTCTCACACAACCAGTCCAGTGCCATGTATTCTCACTTCGCATGAATATACTCTGAAGGATGGCGGACTCTCTGATGTTGCACCAACGGTTCTAGCTTTGCTTGGTTTGCCAAAGCCGGAGAAAATGACCGGCGTAAGTTTGTTGAAATAATTAATTAACTAAAGTACAGGTCTGTGTAGGCACACTCACTGTCTTCAAGAGATTTCCTTCATTATCATTCGGACTGCCTTTTACTGATTCATAGAATGAGACTTTTATATCGATCTTATCTCCTTTCACACAATCAGGAACATATGTGACCGACTGTTCAGTTTTAGCATAATCAGATAAATAATCTTTACCTGGTGCAATGAATATTCTTCCACCATTACAGACTTCACCGGCATTCCAGATACGATCAGCGCATTCACCAATACTGTCTAGACCATATTTTAAATCAGCGTTGCTAATGTTTCCATTTATATAAGTCTCTATCTTATAATAACCTAACAAATCTGTATTTCCTGTATTTTTAGTGTCAATTGAAAATGTGAATCTATCAAACGCATCGAAATTATCCTTTATAGACGATACGCTCATCGTTACACTCTTGTGAGCAGGATAACTAGTCATACCAGCCAACAGATCATTAAAAGTCTTCGTAAAAAGAACTGTCTTATCAACTGGTGACAACAATTTGAGTGTAACAGAATATTTTCCCTGATTACTTACATTCACAGTATTTGGTACAGTCACAACCTGATTACCTTGTGGGACAATAAATTCTGTATTAGATTCAGTTACAAATTGATTATTATCGTCATAAACATCTATGACCGCATCAAGACCAGAATATTTGTTTGAATTGAGAGTTACTATAGGGCCTTTTAGAGTATAACTCAATACTGGACCAACACCGGTATAATTTACAAGACTAAAACTGGTAGAAGCATTAGAGACTTGTACAGAAAGTGGTGTGTTGTCGATTGACTGATTCATACTTGTGTCAACAGGAACACTTATTGTATCAGTGCCACTTGCTGTAGGAGCATTGGTTGCTGGAGCATTTATAAATCCATTAAAATAAGCAATGACTGCACCTATTATAACTAGGATAGCTAGAATAATAGCTGGTATTTTGTATTGGGACATTTTTTTATTTATTTATGATAATTTACTGACTATTGTAGTTTAATTATAACAAATATATACAATACATAAAGTATACTAGGTTTACACTTTCCTTCCCTTAACGAGTTCGCCAACATACCTGACTAAGATGATAGAGGCCGTGGCACAAAATATTCCGAGTGCCCAGCCGGCGATGACATCTGAAACCCAGTGAACATTGAGAACGATACGACTAACTCCGATAGCAATTGTGAGCAATGCGCACAAAACTATAAAAAGTTCGCGCCAGACCCAGTGTTTGATTTTACGCGAAAAGAGGTATGCGCAAACAAAGAAAAATGCTGCTGCCATCGTTGCATGACCTGATGGAAAGCTTGGATCGGTCAGAAGTTGCAAGGCATTTTCTGGACGAATGCGACCGAAGAAATCTTTGAGAAAAGTAAATAAAAAGAAAGAAGATGCTATAGATAGAATCATGATTATAGCTGAGCGCCATCTTCCATGGAAAATAAATATCCCACCGATGATGAGACCTGCTGAGACAGCTATGAGTATGCTGCCTATATTACTAAATGCTTCTGCTATCGCTATAGAAATAGCTCCCACATTTTGATTCATAAAACCATTCACATAGATGTCAAAATTGGCCATGAAGGATGTTGTCGCAAGAGCGTCTCTAACCATGATAGCAAGAACGACTAGAGAAAATATATTTATAATGAGAGCAAATAGCTCATATTTTCTGAAAATGTGAAAACGAATATTAATAAAATGATAACCCCAGGCCATGAGTCCAGAAAGTATCACAGCGATGACTACCGCTCTTCCAAAATAACCAGCCGCAGCTTGATAGCCAAAGCTGAATGCATAACCTAATAAAATCGATGAGCCAACCCAGATGATGGCACCAATCACATTAAATATCCAGAATTTTACATGAGATGTTTTACCTGACCCAACTAAAAAAGGCATGACTGCGCGAGTAACCGGACTCAAGCGTCCTAATATCATGGCCTTGCCTGTATGCTTTGAAAGAAGACTCTGTGCTTTATCTATGTGTTCGTCTTTTATAAAAAAGTATGGCTTTAAACGGTCTATGAGATGTATGCCGTATTTGCGACCTAAAAAGAAACCGATGGAATCTCCTAATATAGCTCCAGCTAATGATAAGATCACGACCAACCATATATTAAGTATGCCAGTATGAGCCAAGAACCCTCCAGCAATCACTGCCACATGTCCTGGAACGATAGTGCCTATAAGAGGCAAACCCTCCAAAATAACAGCCAAAAATAGAAACGGATACCCGCCAACTCCTATGATATTGGTCATATTTTCTGAAAGAATCGTGAAGAAATGGACTATCGCAACATAATGCATATAGCAATCATTATAGCATGTGATATAATCTATCTATAATAGAATAACTAATTACAATCATGCCAAACGTAACTATATACTCAACACCAACTTGTACATATTGCAATATGGCCAAGTCATTCTTTAAAGCGAACAAAGTAAACTACACTGAATACAATGTAGCTTCAGATCTAGAGAAGCGTCGCGAGATGATAGACAAGACTGGACAAATGGGAGTACCGGTCATCGATATTGGTTCAGAGGTCATTGTCGGATTTGATGAGAACCATATTAGGGCTGCTCTAGGGATCAAATAATTAAAAACCGATCGCGCGCATAACACTACCCCACCAAGACAATTTGGTGGTTGTTTCTGTGCTAGTAGAATCATCTGTTGTGGAGGATTCGTTATTTTGCGCCGTACTATCAACTATGACTGCCACTGATTCACCCTGCTTCACGGCATGATATTTCTCGCGTAAGGCAGCTTCTATTCCTTCTGGAGTTGAAAGCTGAGAAATAGAATTTGTCAGCGACTGTTGCTGTTGTTGTAAGTTATCTAACTCGGTCTGCGTCTGATCTAGGCGAATCTGGGCTATGATGGCTTTTTGGTGGATGCTCAAGCCGCCTCGAATCAAAAGAATGAGCACAATGAGAGCAACCAAAATGCCTATGGGAGAATAGAATAATCTTTTCCAGAGAGACCTGTTGCCGTATTTCATACTTCACAGTATACTACATGCATTATGCTATTTCATCAAAAATCACAAAAAATCTTCCGTGTAGGATTCATTGTTCTCGGCGTCTTGGTCATTATCAGTATGATATTGCTCTATTTCCCTGCTATAAGAAGTTAGAAAAAAGTAATCAGTAAACCGAAATCATAAAAAACCGCCTTTGGAAAAGCCAAGGGCGGTTGTGTTTATTTTAATTAATTTACTGGGACAGGATTCTTGTGGAATGAACCAATGACTTTGATCCTTTCAGTCACCTTTCTGAGTTCCTGTTGGATTTTTAAACCATGGTCATCAGAGACATTTTGATCGACTTCAATATAGAACGCATACTTTCCCAGAGTTCCTGACGACATAGAATGAAGACAGGAAATATTGACTTTATGCCGTCTGAAGCATGACGTCACATTGTTGAGTGCGCCAACACCATCCTTCAACCAAATAATCATGGCCGATTTATTGTTCATCCCAAAGTCGAGACGATGAATCCAGCCAATGACATGAAACCTGGTCTCATTCGAAGAATAATTTGAAATTCTATCCCTCGTGATAGGGACAAGATTATGGGCTGTAGCCGCAAACTCAGATGCGATAACAGCAGTATCAACCAATGAAGAGCCGTGAGTGAGTTTTCGTGCAGCTTCTGCGGTGCTAGATGTTGGGATACGGACATCGACTCCGATGCTGTCCAAATACTTCGAACACTGCCCAAGGGCCTGAGGATGCGACATAACTTTTTTGATAGACTTCAAATCAGTTACCTCTGGTCGGACAAGCAATTGATGCTGAATCTTGATGACCCTTTCACCAATAACTTGAAGATGCGAAGCGCCTTTTGGTTGATTCATCCACAATCTCACGACATCACCCACCAGGAGTTCGATTGAATTTTCGATTGGGAGAATAGCGATTGACCCAATATGTTGATCATTGAGGATACTGTTAAACACCTCCTGATGACTACTGCACAATTTAATGTCTGATTCCAGCACTAGCGGTGTATCAAATATTTGGGCCAATTGACTACCATAGGAGCCAATTGGTCCGACAGCATATATTTTCATTTTAATTACCTTTCCTTTTGTTTGTTTATCTAAAATTCATAGTATAGAAATGCAGAAAATAAGCAAGTGGCTTCTATTCACCTGATCTCATCATCTTCACAAAAACATCTTGAGGAATGATGACAGCACCATGCTCCTTCAAACGAGCACGTCCTTCCTTTTGCTTCTCACGAAGCTTCATTTTACGAGTAATATCACCGCCAGAAAGAGTGCCAGCTGCATCTTTTCTCTTACCAGAAATAGTACGAGATGAAATGATGCGACCAAGTGCAACTGATTGGATCTTATAAGAAAAAAGTTCACGAGGCATGATGTCATATAGTCGCTCGACAGTATTCTCCGCTTCCTGTTCTGCACGACGACGGGAGACTACGCGAGCAAAGGCTGGTACAGGTTCATCATTTACCAAGACATCCATACGAACCACGTCAGCAATGCGACTTTCAGTGATGTCGTAGGAGATAGAAGCATAGCCAGATGAAAGACTCTTCAATTCATCAAAGAAATTACGCATGAGCTCGCGTAATGGCATGAGCATAGTGAGCATCGTTCTATTGTCACCAAAGTTCTGAGTATCGATGATCTCCGCTTCATGATCATAAAGCGATTTCATAATTCCATTCAAATAATCTGGAGGCAGAATAATTTTCATTGTGACAATTGGCTCATAGACCGCAGTGACATCATTTTCATCAGGAAATAGCGAAGGTGAATAAACCGTTTTCTTTGTGCCATTTTTCATAACAACTTCATAAGTGATGGTCGGCATCGTCACAACTAGGTTCAAATTGAATTCACGACGCAAGCGTTCTGTAACTATTTCCAAGTGAAGCATCCCGAGGAATCCACAACGATAACCTTTACCGAGAGTTCCAGAAGCTTCTTCTTCATAAGTGATGGACGAATCTGAAAGACGCAAACGACTCAAAGCCTGACGGAGCTGAGCTAGATCATCCTGACTCTCTGGATAGACTGAAGCCCAAACAACAGGTCGTGGTGTCATATAGCCAGGCAGTGGTGGCAAAGTATCTTTCACTGAAGCGATGGTGTCACCAACAGAAGCGATACCAGGTTCTTTTATACCTGTGACTATATAACCGATCTCACCTGCATTCAAAGAATCAACCGGTGTTTGGTCTGGCTTAAATATTCCGACATCAATAGCTTCAAATTCCCTGCCAGCAACTTTAAAAATAAGCTTATCGTGACGTTTTACTGTGCCAGAAATAACGCGAACATAAACAATAACACCTATGTGGTTTGAATATTGAAAATCGAAAATGAGAGAACGAAAATGCGGAGATACTTCTGGTTTTGGTTCTGGTATTCTCTTTATGATCTCATCAAGTAAATGAGCGACGCCTTCTCCCGTCTTTCCTGAGACTTTTATAACATCAGATTCGGTGCACTCAAGTAATTCCGCAAGCTCTTTAACAACTTCATCAGTACGAGCTAGTGGCGAATCAATCTTACTGACGACTGGAACAATGACAAGACCGCCTTCACGAGCCATATTAAGAGTCGTAAGTGTCTGGGCTTGAACACCTTGAGTTGCATCCACCAGAAGGATGGAACCTTCAACAGCTTTGAGTGCACGAGAAACTTCGTATGAAAAATCAATGTGACCAGGCGTATCAATCAGGTTCATCATGTATTCTTGGTCACCGGCACGCCACTTCATTCTTACTGGAGTAAGTTTGATTGTAATACCACGTTCACGTTCCAATTCCATAGAGTCCAGGACTTGTTCCTGCATTTTTCTCTTTTCAATAGTGCCAGTGACCTCCAATAGACGATCTGCCAAGGTTGATTTACCGTGGTCAATGTGAGCGATTATGGAGAAATTACGAATGAATTTAGGGTTCATTAGAGACTTAATATAGCAGATAATGGCCGATTTACAAAAGAAATTCTATAGGTGCTCCACTTCCGCTGGAGGAACTGCAGCCTTCCATATCTTATGATGCAAAGTGCGCCAGACTTCGGCCAACTCCTGATTTTTGAGGAAATAAAGAACAGTTACACCGACAATGAGACCAAGGACTCCGGCGCATGAGCCTTGCATGAAAAGACCCCAAACTTTTTCTTGAGGAAAGAAAGCAAATAAACGCAATCCCTGGAAAGCGGCATAACCCATGATGACTGATGCCGAAAAACTATGGAATAGAGTCTGAAGAACCGGTTTTGTAAATCCTGGATATGAACGCTCAAACATCCACCAGTGTAGGATTGCATTTAAAATAGTGCCGATCGAATAAGCCAAAGCGAGCATAAGAACACTTGTTCCAGCTTGTCCATCAACCTTGAAGAGAATTTCTATGAAGTAACGAAATACCACTGCATGATAATAGAAATGAATACCAATATATCCTAGTAAGACAATAACACCTGCAGAAATTCCGTTAATGATAAGAGGACGCCTAGTCTTCCCTTCAGCGTAAAATGCGCGAACAAAAAGCACTATCAAGCTCTGTGCGATAGTCGAGACAACGAAAAGGGCGAGCATGGCGGCCGTGAGGCGTGTGTCTGCCCAATCGAATTTACCAGCCCCGAGGACTGTACGAACTATTTGCGCACGCAAGACGATAAAGAGTATGGCTATTGGCATTGACCAGAAGATGATATGGCGAGCGGCGGCGATCATTTTTTCCAAGAATTCTTTTATGTTTTTTTCATAAATGAGACGCGAGAGTGTTGGAAAGACGGCCGATGAATAGCTTACACCGATGAGAGAGAGCGGTACTGATTGCAGATTCCAAGCAAAATTAAAAATAGAAATAGAACCAACCGATAAAAGCGAGGCGAAAGAGACAAGGATAAATTCAGCGAACTCATTTGAAGAAAGCGTGATCGTGCGAGGCAATGCTGTAAATAAGATTGATCTCATGCGTGTCCAATCTATTTTCAAACTAAATCTAGGTATTGTGTGTTCGTGAATCAAGAAAGGAAGCTGAACAGCCATATGCATGAAAGCTCCGATGGCAACACCGATGGCCAAACCTGATATGCCCACGACTGGATATATGAAAACCGTACCGATGATGATGCCGACATTATATAAAACCGGCGAAATGGCATACACCAAAAAACGGTGCCTCATTTGGGTTAAACTAGAGTAAAGATTTGAAAGACCAAGAAAGAACGGAGACAACAGCATGATGCGCATAGAAGCGATCAGGTCTGGCAAAGACGGGTCGTGAGCAAACCCTGGAATGATATGAGGAACGATAGCTGGAGCAATAATATAAAATATTACGGAAACAACTGCCATGGCTCCGAAGAAAAGCGTAAATATTGAATCAGAAAATGTTCGCCCCTCTTCTTTATCTTTTGAAAAACGCTCAATGAAATATGGCAAAAGTATAGAAGCGGAGACGATAGAGCCTATTGAAGCAAAGAGAAAATCTGGTATACGGAAGGCGGCATAATAAACATCGAGCGAGTGTCCAGCACCGAAAGTGAAAGCTAGTAGTTTGTCACGAACTAATGCAAGGACCTGTGAGAGAAGAGCAAATATGGCAAGTAGGTATGCAGCCTCGTGAAGACCGCGGATTTCCTTTCCGATAAATGAAAACCATTTCTTGACCATGATATTTGTTGTCACATAAGTATAGCATGATGGATAAACTCAAACAAAAAAACCCACTGTAAAGCGAGTTTCTTTGTTAGCCGTACCATAAGCCGAATTTTGTTTATACAACCATTTATCTGGGAACGACATCGCTGTCGAACTCTAGCGACTCTCATCAGTTGTTCTTGCGAATAACTGAAGCGCGGTCTTGCACCGAAGTAAGGATTTTGCCGTTGCATCCTCATGTCACCATGAGACATATGACGCTTCCGCCGAAGCGGGGCGACATACCTTTGTCTTTCGACTCAGGCGTTTCTGTTCGCACCTCTGGGTATTACCCTGACAGGCGTTACCTGCTACTAACTACTTTACGAGAGCGATCGCTCATTCTCACAAAGTCGGTGTTCGGACTTTCCTCATTCTATATAGCTTGCGCCACACGGAACGCAGTTGTTTGGTACGGCCAACTACAATTATAGCACTTTTGAGCAGTGTTGACAATAGGGGTAAACTTCAGTCTTTTACACAATCTCACAAACTCCTCCAGCACATGCCAACTCCTTCTTTAGGTCTGTCTCATTCTGCTTTTCATAAGAGATGATCTTTGAATAGTCGATATGTTCTAGGCGCTTTGCGAGTTCCTTGAAACGCTTTTCATCAATAGCTTCATATGGAGCGAGCTTATAGACAGCATCTTCGCGTGGCAAGAATGAGAGACCACCAGCGATGTCCCAGTTCTCATAAACCCAGTTAGCGACACCGATCCATTCATCATTGCCGATAGAGATCGTGACCGAAGGATTATGCTCTGTATAGTTCAATTTAACCATCTTCCAATATTCGAGCTGCTCAATAGCTGAAAGATCATCGCGGAAGATGGAACCAGATGGAGCTTTGACTGGGAATTCAAGAACAAAGGTCGAAGCATTCTCCATCGTCTGACCGACTTCTGGACTATATGGAACACCTTGGTCCTTCAACATTTTGAAGAGAGTATCTGTAGCAGAGATGCGGACGCGGCGGATATAATATTTTGCATGACGTGGATGCATACCTGATGAACAGTCGACTGTCTGAGACAAAGTTCCTGAAGGCTTCACTGTAGTGATAGCAGTGGATTCGCTGACACCAAAACGCTTTGCGTATTCTTTATTTATCTTGATAGCTTCAGCCTTGAGCTTGCGCATTACTTCTGGCTTGCGAACAGCTGGACAATCCCACTGACCAGTTATAGAAACACCGAGGAGACGCTCACGGTCACAATGCTCTTTCCATTCTTTTGAAAGATACTGGAAATTTGTAAGTGATGACTGATAAGTTCCCAAGATAGTAGCAAGACGAATCTTCTTCATGAGAGTTGCTTCTGTATCCTCAGCACGAGCAACAATCTCTGAAAGGTTACAGAACTGCTTTGACTGGAGAATAATCTCACCACATGGGTTTGTTCCCATTGGACCAACTATATGCTGGCCTGATGGATCAAAGAAACCTTTATATTCTTTCAAAACCTTGATGCGTCTTTCTGGCAGAGTTTTAGCTAGAGAACCGCGGTTGAAAATACCGCGCTCGCCTGAACGACTCTCGATCAAAGCCATCCATTCTTTCAAGAATTCTTCGTTAGTTGGCTTGTTGATATAGACAGCGGAGTTATTAGCCAACATACGATGAGGATGATTCACATAGAAAGCGCCTTTCTTCGCATCACGAATCTGCTCATCAGCGAGCTCTGAAAGAGAGATCATGGCACTGCGACGAACGCCACCTGCGACGACACAATCGCCAATCATACAAATAGTATCGTGGAGATCTATTGGGCGTAGTCTTTTACCTTGGCGTGCAAGCATAATCTGACGGATAAAGCCGTGCAAACGCATGAGCGGAGCTGGGCCAGAAGCCTTGCCTCCCATGACTTTTAGGCGAGTTCCCTCTGGACGAACTTGTGAATAATCAAAATCAATGTCTTTACCGCTAGCCCAAGCCTTCATACCAATAACAAGTGAATCTGCCCAACCTTCTTTGCTATCGCCAACAACATGAGTAGGAAGCTTCTCACCTGTCTGCATCAAAATCTGTGGGAACTTTTCAGCGTTCGTACTTTCAACAGCGAAACCAACTCCTGTTCCTGACATAGAGACATACATAATCTCTGCTAGATCTTGGAATGACTCTGGAGCGATGAATGAACAGTTGTATGCACAGACGTTATCACGACGAGCAGCACCGCCTGAAAACTGAAGAAGACGCATCGATGGCATAGCTGATTGAGTAAGCATTCCCTCACGAACTTCTTTATATTCTTTATCAGTAAGCTTATTGCCAAGATTTTCTTTCATGAAAGAAATATATCTATCGACAGTCTCAATCCATGTCTCACGACGACTCTCTGCATCGATCCACTTTGAGTATGTTCGATAGTAGACGAATTCACCAAGAGCATTTCGGAAATATTTCTTTGACTCAGTAGCGAGTTTGCGGACGTTCTCAGGAATCTCAACTCCCTTCGCACGGAGCTGGGCGCGCTCTTCACGATACAAGACGTAATGCTTTGCAGTTTTAACATAATCAGAACGCATGAGCTCCTGTTCAACGACGTCTTGAACGCCTTCAACCGTCGGCATGAAGTTCTTAAACTTCTTCTTGATACGGGCAAGCTCAGCAACAACGTTTTTTGCAACCAATTCAGCATCTTCACGAGTACCTTCTGCCACAGTATTCATGCCCTTAAATATAGCGTTAACGATCTTTTCCATATCAAATGGAACTATGCGACCATCACGCTTAATGATAGTTGGAATTACTGGAGCTTTTGACGATGCTGAAACTGATTTCTTTTTCTTGGGCATAAATAATGTACGTAGCGGACAATAAACCGCACACGCATTGCGTTAATTTTTTAATAAATGACTATTTAAATTTTTCGAACTTCGAACCTTTGACATCTATTATACAGCAAGCTTCCAAACGAAGAAAGAGTTTTGCAATATTTTTTTAATAGAAAAAAGACATAATAAAATAAGGCAGTCTCCTTCATTATGGATTCAGTGTGTTTTCAACACAAAAATATCATCTGTGAAGACGTTGTTCCATAATAAAAAGAGTTATCAAGCTTTATTAGCGAGAAAAATTTAGGAAAATTCATCTCCTAAAAATCTGTGGTATCATTTTTATGAGTTTTTTATAATTAATTTTAAAAAAATTATCTCAAAATAAAATTTTGGTCGCTCTAAAAAAGAAGAGTTATCCACAGCCAGATCATATTTTCACCATTTTAAATTCTTTCGGTGGGAAATTTTTATTTTAATTTTGTGGCAAAGAAAAACTGACGAACTTGCCAGTAGCCAATCCCAACTTATCTGCAAATCCTGCATTCATCTCAACAACATAGAGAATTGGTTGTGCTGGCATGAATACTGATGGATAAGAATCTGGTTTAGCATTTTTTGTGATGTTTGTGATCATCTTATCTTTATTTATCCAAACTATATCTAGTGGGAAATTCATATCTTTCATCCAAAAACCATAAGAACCTGGATTATCAAACTCAAACAACTCGCCATTGCCTTGAGGTAGAGATGAAATATCGCTCAGACCCTGTTCGCGAGTAGCATCATTATCAGCAACAAAGGCCTTTAAACTTCCCTTCGGAGCAAAGATCGTGGTTGAAGGCAATTTTAATAAAGTTAGAAATGCCGCTGTTGAAGTCGAGAGGTTTTTATTTGAAGAAATTGTCGAAGTGCTTACTGTCGAAGTTGCAAAAGTATCCGTTGAGCTAGACATTGCTTCAGTCGAGCTAGCTAAAAAATCCGACAGAGGTGGAACTTTTTTTTGAGAGACCAGTTGATTGGCAAGGTAATACAAAACCACGCAACTAGCGATGACTAAAATTATATTTATAGAAGATTTGCTCATAAACGCTTCAACAAATTAAAAATTCTATCTGGACTAACATGTTTCTCCGCTTCGCTCACACTTTTCTCCATCATAGTCACAGCTTCTAGTGGAAATTTTCCTTTAGCAGTTTCTTCTGACAACATGACAGCATCTGCACCTTCAAGAATAGCCATCTCAACATCAGTGACTTCTGCGCGCGTAGGAGTTGAATGATCAGTCATGGATAACATCATCTGTGTTGCAACTATAACAGGTTTTCCTGCTTTATTTGCTCTATTGATTATATCCGTCTGTATGAAAGGTATTTTCTCCAGCGGCACTTCCTCACCTAGGTCGCCGCGAGCGACCATGACAGCATCTGTTGAAGCTATTATTTCATCCAGATTCTCCAACGCCAAAGAACGCTCTATTTTGGCTATTATTAACTGTTTTCCACCATTTTCTTTGATAAAAGCACGGCAGTCTTCTATATCGCCAGCATTACCAACAAAAGAGACTGCTATATAATCCACATTTTGTTCTATGCCAAATTTTATATATTCACGATCTTTATCAGTAAGTGCTTTTATTGTTGAATGGTCATAAGTATGACCGTTTGTTTCTTGAATGCGTGGACCTGGCAAATCTTGGATGATGATGATCTCTCTGCCAGTTTCTTTTTCAGCTTGACGAATATTTTTTATTCTCTCTGTATGTTCAGGATAGCTTCCCCAAGAAAAATTCATGCGCGCAATATCCATACCAGCATTCGAAAGCGCCACTATATTTGTAAGTGTTCCTGATACTGGACCAAGAGTGGCGACTATTTGTGCGCGTGAACGGTTATTCATATTAATTGACTTTATTTGGCGGAACCTGTCCTTCAAAGAAAGCGATTATGTTTTGGGCAACGAGCGTCGACATTTCATTTCGCGCGGTGTCGCTCGCTGAAGCTATGTGCGGAGTGAGGATAACGTTATCTAATTTCACTAAACCTTTTGCAAGTTTTGGTTCAAATTCAAAGACGTCCAAACCTGCGCCAGCGATAGTTTTATTTTTTAATGCTTCAACCAATGCAGCTTCATCTACGATCGGACCACGCGCAGTATTAACCAAAAACGCCGTCTTTTTCATCATGGCCAATCTTTCCGCATTGATCAAATGTTTTGTTGAATCCATAAGTGGCACGTGTAAACTTACGATATCTGCCTGACGTAAAACTTCTTCTGGAGTATTGAAAAAAGTAGCGCCGCTTTCTTTTTCTATCCGCTCGTTTCTTTTTATGTCGGTGTAAATTACTTTCAATCCAAAACCAGATGCATAATGCGCAACTTGTCCGCCGATTCTACCTGCACCTATAAGCCCCAGAGTCTTCCCTAATATATCTGTGCCAATAAAATTCATCGGCTCCCAGCCTTTATATTTTCCACGACGAACAAATTCATCTGCTTCGACTATTCGTGCAGCTAGAGAAAGCATGAGCGCGAATGTGTGTTCAGCAACCGCTTCGGAAGTTGAGACGGCTGGAGCATTCGTCACAACAATCCCTCTTTTCTGGGCTTCGTTAATATCTATATTATCAAAGCCAGTAGCATAATTCGCAAAGATCTTAGCGGACGGTACAGCGTCAAAAAGCTTTGAATCCACTGCATCAGTGAGCAAAGTCGCAACTGCATCATAAGGCTTTTTCTTAAGAATTTTTATCAACCCTTTTTGAGATAAAATCGTGTCTTTTTCACGCACATCCACCTCATATCCTTTATCACGAAGCATTTTAATCCCAATTTCTGGTATTTTTCGAGTTACAAAGATAGTTTTAGTCATGGAAGTATTTTAACACACAAATGTTACAACGTTTTAATCGTCTCCACTTTCTGCTTCAAGATGACATCACCATCGCCAAAAGTAAAACTAGCCTTAACAAAATTGCCATCTATAACTTTTGGCAGCCAAAAAGGATCATCTGGCCACATCTCTTTAAAAGGAATATCTTTTACTTCGAACCATTCCGGTTTCATTTCTTCGCTCTCAGTCGGCTGACCTTCCCAATTTTCTGCCACAAAAACATGAACCAATTGATTCCAATTTGATTTTGTCGGATCAGCAAACAAGAACTCCAATTCTGCCATCTTTTTAAAATCAGAGACCTTCACACCAATTTCCTCAAAAGTCTCGCGAACAGTAGCATCTTCTATTGATTCACCAGGATTACATTTTCCACCAACGCCATTCCATCTACCAGCACCGAAACCGCGCTTTTTCATGGCTAGACAAACTCGTGAGACTTTTCCGTCAGCTGATTTTCTTATTAAAAAAAGTAAGGTTGTATCGCGCATATATCATTGATAAAAATATTTCTTTATTACTTCTGATACTTCTTCATTATCTCAGCTTCAACTTCCGCACGTGGTCGACCATACATTAGTGATGATAATTCTTTTAATTTCGAAACAGCATCTATGTTTCCCTTTTCTGGCTGAATATGACGCATGCTGAAAGGCTTTGCGGGACGACCATTAGCCAATAGCTTCACATATGAATTGAAATTATCAAGATTGATTATATCTTTCACTGTGAAAGTCGGCTCAAATTGTTTTACCAAGAATTCCGCATCTTCCGTGCCGACTCGATAAACTGCCATGGATCCGACGTTACCAAAGACGGCATCTTTGATCTTATCCTCGAGCTGAGCGATGAATTGGTGAGCGATGTTGAGAGAAAGACGATATTTGCGGGCTTCTGAAAGAATCACCGCGATAGAATCTGTTGTGATATTTTGGAATTCATCTAAATAAAGGAAGAAATCTGGCATCGCCAAAGAGCCCTTACCAAAAGCGTCAACGCGTGAAAGTGCTGCCATCAAAATTTTTCCAACGAGAATCAGACCGATCAAATGTGAGTTTATATCACCAAGCCTTCCCTTCGAAAGATTGACCAAAAGAATCTTTTTATTATCCATGATGTCACGGAAATTGAACGAGGATTTCTCTTGAGCGATGATAGGACGCATGATCTCATTTGCGAGGAAGACGTCAAATTTTGAAGTGATGTAAGGTACAACGTTAGCTAGACTAGCTTCACCTCCAGCTTTTTCAGCTATCTCTTTCCAGAACTGCACTATGACAGGATTCTTACATCTAGAAATTTTCAAATCACGAAAGGCTTTATTCGACATGACGCGCGAAACATCTAACAAGGTACAGCCAGATTCCGGATCTTCCACGACGAGACCTGTGGCATTACGGAAATATTGTTCGAAGATAGGGCCCATAGATTCTGGCACTCCGCCGTAAAGCTTTTGAAAAATACTGAACATCTCATTGATGACGAAAGTTTTTTGTTCAGGAAAACGCACATCATATTCGAGCATATTGAGAGCCATTGGACGATCTGTGCTAGCTGGATCAAAATATACAACATCTTCATATCTGTCAGGTGGAATGTTAGCCAAAATGTCATTTATATCTGAACCGTGTGGATCTATAAAACAAGCACCATGACCCGCTTCTATATCTTGTAAAATCATACTCTTGAGCAAAGTAGTCTTACCGGTTCCAGTCTGACCGACAACATAGAAATGACGCATGCGGTCCTCTGGAGCGAGGTAAACAAGCGTCTCTTTACCACGATAAGTGTTAATACCCATCAAAGTTCCTTGTTTCGACAAATCCATAGGAGCTGGGGCTGTGCCAGCAGAAGATTGTTTTAGTTGAGGAGCGGCTTGGTGAACATTCGATGCTGGGAAATGCAAACAAGCCGTTGTCTCTTCTAAATTCAAAATCATCTTCTCTTTTTCATCAAAAGTTCGAAGAGAGAATTGCTCTAACACTTCCTCCAATCCTTTCTTTTCTACTTTCTTCCATTTCAAACGGTTTCCAGAACCAAGTTCAAATTGATTGAAACTAGATTCTAAGTCAGAGAGAATACCTAAAGCTTCAGATTGGGTACTAGCTGAAGCGGCTATGCGTATATTTACGGCCACAAAAGGACTTTTCAATTTGCGAGTAAAATTCTCAATAGCAGCTTGGTCCAAAGCTTGTGCGCGTTTTGATTCATCTTCTTTATTTTTATCTATCTTCTCCTGTGTTTTAAACATTCCAAGAGCATCTTTGAGTATCGCTCCGCCAAGCCCTTGACCAATTTCATCTAGTGCCTCTTTTATTTTTTTGCCTTTACGAATCCTCTCCAGCGCCTTATTGCATTCCTTCGAGAAAGAATCTTCCCTCTTACCGATTATGAGCTGAATGGCTGCGCCTTCACCATCTTTATCGATCTTTGAAAAAGCATTCAAAATAGAATTGAGCGGATCAATGTTAAATTCTTCATAAGACTTGAGAGGATACAGTGGATGTTTATCTAAACTAGCGTACGAAGCTACAGCAACGCCTTGCGGATTGAAAACATTGAAATCATCATTCTGCTCAGTCACAGTTGCTCCTGGAAAGATGGCTAATATCTGTTTTTCAAATAAACCTACTCGAGAACGCGGCACTGATACATAAAAGATAAACTGCTCGCTCTTATGAGCTTTGGAAATCTCCATGGAAAACCAACCAGGCTTTTTAGCGTCGTCAGTGATAGAGAGCATGCCCGCATAAAACTGTTCCATACCGGAGATGAGCTCGCTCAATTCCTTTTTCTTATCTTCTTCGCCAGTCTCAGGAAGAGAAACCTCAAAGAGGCACATGTGCAAAGGCTTCCAAAGAGGACTGCTCTCTTTCAAACCAGAGATAGGATGACCAGATGCGATGAACTGAACTAAGAATCTGTGAAAATCATCAAAAAGGTGCGGGTTATTCATTTTCTCCACGACATGGATAGCATTGCGAATTCCATGCCTCTGTAATACATCCAAAAGATGCTCCATTTGAGCATCGTGAGTCTCTGGCGAAAGCTTCAAGACGATCTCAGTCGCTTCATGGTCTTTTAATGCGAATTCGGGTGAAAGGACTTTATCTGTGGAAATAGTCGCATAATGGTCGACGACTTCTGTGGCCGCACCATGCTCAGTGAGCGGTTCGCCAGTCTCATGTGATTCCAAATGTCTTTCAGCAACGGCTCCACGCACGCGTGCAAGCTCTTCACTTGGGTTTGACGCTGGCTGTCGATTCTCAAAACTAAGAGGTTTCATTAGCGTTTATTATAACATCAAATACATATTTAATATAAAAGTCTTGCTAATCCTTATTGCTCAATTCCACCATTTGAACACAGATGTATTTCATACTTAGAAAAACCCCGGCTTAAACCCAAGCACCACTTGCCAAATAATCGATATGATAATAACTATCATCGGCAACCAAATTCTGACAAAATCCTTACCTTTATTTTGGTCGCTAGTGAAATTCCATCTATGTAAATAGTATGTGATGCATGAAATATCTTCTTTGAACTCAGCTTTAGATAAGATACAACCCTTGAGATACTTATACTGCAACTGCAATAAGGCTTCCCCGATTATGATGATCCACCATGAGAAAAGTGCCCATGAAAATATAAATGTCATATTAACAAGCATGTGCACCCAAAATATTAAGCCGTAGGGTTTGTGGTTCATGATATTCGATTGTAACTCATACCTGAATATGTTACAAAGAGCTTAAACTGAACATTAAATTATGAAACTGCCTATAACAAAAAATGACTTTGATGCGCTTCGCGAAATACCACGATTACTTGAATGTCCACCTCTTACACCTGCGCTGATAGAAGAAATCACGAAAAACGTCTTCATACCGTCCAATCCGCAAAAATCTGATGTCCTTTTTGTATTCGGATCATCATACGGAGACAAGTGGAGTCAGGTTATTGAATTGTGGAAACAAGGTTTTGCTCCAGTCGTGTATATCGCCGGTGGTGTTGGTGACAAAAGCTTTACCACTGGGAAAATACTCTCACACCTTATCCGAGAAGAGTTTATCCTTGGCGGCATCCCGAACGAAGCTATCATAGTTGACGAGCGCTCAAAAAATACACTCGAAGATGCCGTATTCGGGAAGGAACTGTTTCTACGAAAAGATGTTCCGCACGAACGAATCCTTTTCGCATGTAAAGAACCTCATAGCAGTAGATGTCTTAGGGCTCTTAAAAAGGTCTTCCCGACTTCAACCTTGTTTCCATTCACTTACGAATTTGAAAGAGACGGTCAAACAATAAGGACGTCTGACTGGTGGCAAAGCAATTTTGGAAGACAACACGTCTGGGCCGAACATCAAAGAATTAAACTCTATTCAAAACGAGGCGATATCTGCTAGATTCACAAATACTTTCTTAGCTTTTAGGCGGAGAGTATTTTTTTATAAGTAGTACAAATTCTCATACTTGGGTTACGCTTCAATTAAAAAACCAACCGAGAATCTAGTCCAGTTGGTTTGAGACATTCCCCTTTCTCCTTCTCGTGCATTAATCGCCCCTCGTGTTCTGATCGTCGTAATACTTTTTGACGACCTTATCAAACAGTTTAGGAAATTCCTTTTTAATTTCGCTTAAAGGAATCGTGTAGATGGGCTTCTTGGCTTTGATTAGCCGCTGAACCTTCTCATTCAAAGTCGTTTTCTCCCGACTCAGGATGATTATGACCGGCACAGTGATATTCTCGAAATTAAGCTGCCGATAATTCAAGTTGTCCGTCACGATTAGGTCAGCTTCTTCGATTGGCAAAACCAGGACGACTTCACGCCCTTTTCTGGACTGCGCGATCATCGCATCCACAACGACATTGCCTCCACCGCTTTCATGGTGGGCGCCGGTGAAAGTCACAAGGCGAAACGGGATTTTCTTGAGAGCCAAGAGTATTTTGGCGAGTTCCGAATCGTGATCGATCCAGAAATCCACTGCCCGATCAGTCATGTCTTCCGGCAAAGCCCTCAACAAGGCATTGGTGAGGCTTAAAGTTCTTTGGTCCATAATTTTATTGTTTTTTTGAGTTTGGTGTTCAGTTTGTTCACAAAAAGACTAAGCTTGTAGCAAACCTTTGTCAAGGAAAAAAGGGTGCTATAATTGCAACATCATGACAATATTAAAAGAATTCAAACAGTTCCTCCTCCGAGGTAATGTCGTCGATTTAGCAGTAGGTGTCGTAGTTGGCGCGGCTTTTGGCACAGTAGTCACAGCTCTAGTAAAAGATATCTTAACCCCATTCATAGCAGCTATCGCTAAAGTTCCAGATTTCGCTGGGCTAACTTTCAAAATAAACGGTAGCGTCTTCATGTATGGTGATTTCATAAATGCCCTCATCTCATTCATTCTTGTCGCAGCGGCAATATTCTTCTTTGTCATCAAGCCAATGAATATGCTGATCGCACTATCACGTAAGAGTGAAAAACCAGCTGACCCAAAAACTAAAAAATGTGAGGAATGTTTAAGTGAGATTCCTATAGAGGCGAAACGCTGTGCGCATTGCACGCAGGTGGTTAAGTAGGTCTAACTTTTCCCCAAAAAAACTTTCTCTAGAACGTTATTTTTGACCAATTCTTTTGGATCACCTTCCGTATAGATCTTTCCTTTATCCAAAACATAAGCTCTCGTTGTGATTTCTAAGAGAGATTTCAGATTATGCTCAACGACAAAGATGGCAGTTTTTCTTCGCTGGTTGATCTCTCTTATCTTCTGGAAGACTTCCTTGACGATCTTCGGCGACAGACCGAGCGAAGGCTCATCCAACAAAAGAACTTTTGGATCAGTCATAAGACCGCGGGCTATAGCCAACATCTGTTGCTGACCACCGGATAATGTTCCTGATTTTGCTTTAATCTTTCCACGAAGAGCCGGAAACAGCTCCAAAACTGTTTCAATTCTTTCTTTGCGCTCACTGGCGCTTTTCACATTGAACCCGCCGATCTCTAAATTTTCCAAAACGGTCAAATGATGAAAGACTCTTCGTCCTTGTGGCACAAAAGAAACGCCGCGCCCTACGACTTCATGCGACACTGGCTTGAAAACGTGTCCCTCCCACAAGACTTCTCCAGAGCTGATAGGCGCTAAACCAAAAATGGCTTTGAGAATGGTCGATTTACCTGCGCCATTTGGGCCCATGAGAGCAACGATTTCGCCTTCGTTGATATAGACCGAGGCACCATCAAGAGCTTTGACGCCACCATAGTGGACGTGGATATTCTTTAGTTCGAGGAGGTTTTCGGATTTCATTTTAATATTGAACTGGCACACCAACTCCATTTTTAATAACTTTTACCACAAATCCGAGATTGTACGAAAATCTGTAGTGCCTGGTTGAAATTGCTCTGCTACTGAAATGACGCCGCCCTGATCCTTGAATGTACTATCAAATGTTTTATCTATATCGAGAGTATATGAAGTAACTTCAGTTATAGTATCCACTTTCCTGTATCCAAGCTTGTAAGCAGCCTGTGCAAGATCTGTTCCTGCAAGTAAATCGGAATTAGCTGTACGGAAGACATATTCTCCAGCACCATCAATGTCTGTACCGCCACTTACAGGAGTCATATATATGACATGATCTTTATTTACAACTGGTGCAGCTGCCATTGTGCCATTGCTCGAAGTTCCTCCAATTATGTATTTAACTCCATCAGTATCTATTAATTTTTGAGCAGCTGATAAACCGGTCTTACTATCCAAACCTGAATCTTGTACAACCAATTGAACTTGTCGGCCATTAATACCGCCAGAACTATTTATGTCTGCAACAGCTAATTTAGCAGCATTCACAATATTATCTCCCAATGAAGCCCAATCACCTGAAAGCATTGTGGAAATACCAATCTTTATCGGCTGATTATTTGAAGCACTCTGTCTGTTGATAGCGACAATCCAGACAAGAATCATAATGATCAGGACAGAGATAAGTATCCAACTGATACGAGATAATTTCATGATGCGTATATTCTACATCATAAACTTATACACAGAAAGAGTGCTACTCAGCCAACTTCACAAACTTACCACCCTGGAATATATGCCTTTCTGAAACCGCATTTCGTGTACCGTTTTCATCGAAAGACACATGGCCAGAAGCACCATCAAATGATTCTGATTGAATCTTTGCTACCCATTGATCTTTAGGGGTGTTTAACAAGTCCTTAACTATGGTTATCGCATCATATCCCCAATCCGCACCAATCATTGGATTACTATTAAACTGCTTCTTATAAGCACTAACAAATGAATCTGTCATTAGATTTGGCAGATTGGTAGATAAACATCCTTCAAAAGTGCTTGTACCTAAAGCTTTTATATAATCACTAATTGCAAACTCGGTATTTGCATCACATATCAAAGAAACTTTCCTGTTACCTTGCTGAGCTTTTAATTCTTTTATAAATCTAATACCATCAGTTAGTGAGAATATATCTGTGACGGCGTCTGGATTTGTGGCCAATATTTTAGTGACTTCTGAACGCATGTCTGAATCGCCAGCGATCTTTACTTCATCAACCAAGGTACTAGAAGATACAAGACCTTGCTTGAAATATCCTGCATCAGTCGACAGAACATCAGTTACTCCGCTGTACACCAAAGCGATTCTCTTAAAATGCTGCTCAGAAAGCGACGCTAAATCTGAAAACAATGGATAACTGAATGGCAACATCTGAAATATGCTATCTTTGTTATGTTCTTTGGCTTCAAAGATCTGAATCACTGGTAGATGTGTCTCTGCCACTATTGGTGTAATAACTTCGAGTGTTGGGCTGCTTTCATTTATTATAATATCGACATGATCAATATTAGTCAGCTTCTGAAATGCGGAGAGACCGAGCTTCCCATCAAAAGCATCGTCTTCAAAGATAACTTGAATCCTCTTATCATTACCAACCGCCATAATGACAGCATTTTCTAATGATTCACCCAAACTAGCATATTGACCTGTAAGTGGTGCGATTACACCAACTTTTATTACGCCATTATTAGAATTGTGAAAATTGCCTACAACAAAGAAGGTCGCAATTACGGCTATGACGATAAGACTGACTATCCATTTGATTATTGATGATTTCATAACGTCCATTATAAGAACAACGGGAACATAATCAATAAAAGCGCCTAAATGAAATTATTTAAATTAGTAAAAAGTATTAATTGTGCCCATATAGAGCCATCAAATGTATTTGACGTCATTTAATAAATTTGACTAATTTTTCGTTAAATTATAAGATTGATTTATGGGCATAATTACGGATCCAATCGATATACTCAACTTCAGTTCTGCTGAGAAAAAGATTTTGGAAGCCACATCCAAGATAGCTATCAGTATGTCTCAGATATCTAGAACGACAAAAATACCGCGCTCCTCTATTCCCTACATGTTGCAACGACTCAAAGAAAGAGGGTTTATGAAAGAGACCCGTAACAGTAAGAGATTCCTGTGGAAATCAGATATCGAAAGTCCTTTAAAAACTTTAAATGAAACGCCATTGAGTTCTCTTACTGGAGAAAATGATTCCGAGAACATTGATACTGGAATCATTACATATCATGGAACTAATACCCTTTTAGGCATACTCTATAAAATGAGCGACCTACCAAAAAATACTCGTGTCTATGGATTCCAACCGGATAAATCAATACGTCAGGCGGTGCAGAAAAATTCGATGGAGGATTTACTTCGACTAAATGAAGGTATCAAGAAAAAAGCTCTTATAGTTGAAGGTGTAGTCCATGAAAAGTCCGTTGAATCTATGTTGAAAGAGCTCGGAAAAGAATCCGGCAGGAAGCTTCTTGATAGTTTCATTGGTCGTCTTGAAGACTATGTTAAAGTTCCTGATGATTTTGCCGATGTTGGATCTGAAATTTATATATTTGGAGGATCAGCTTATATCATTAACTGGAACAAGGAGACCGCTATTGGCATCCACGATAAGGAAATGGTCGCTCTACTACTCGCTATGTTCCGTTGTATGAAAGATTTCGGACAACGATATAGCCAAAACGATAAAATAAAGCTTTATTCTCCTAAATAGACCGGTCAGAGTAAAACTATTTCCCCAACTGTTTTACCACCCACTCACCTCCTTTGATATCACCATTCTGGTCGAAGGAATAATTTGTCTGGTAACCAGAATAATGAAAATCTGGCGACTTTATATACTGTTCTAGTGTCATATCCTTTGGCTTGTTCTTAATCGCCTGCACCAACAACATAACACCATCATAGGCACTATCGGAATATGTCTGTGGGTAAACGCCATATTTTTGAAAGAATTTTTGAGAGAATTCCTCAGAAATAGCCGTTGTTTGATAATAGAACATGTCTTTTGGATGAATACTAATAATCTTATTAGTCACCAGACCAAGAGGAATATTATTCTCTGATAATAAAGGAATATTCATATCCATATCCTGGATCTTTTTTAAGAGTATCGTTGCCCCATGATCATAACCAGTCCACAATATACCATCGGCACCAAGTGAATGAATCTTTGCCAGAATTGTCAGGTAACTATTAGTTTCTGTTCCAAAAGGCACTTCTTCTTGCAACACGATATTGATTCCTACATTTTGAGCAGCAAGCACAGAAGACGCTAAAATACTTTCTCCCCACGCACTCTTATCAACGATGATGGCTACTTTGTGAATATTCATATCTTTAAGCCATTGTTCGGTTGAACTTGCCCTGTAAGCGTTCTTAACTGCACCAAATAAAAGATAAGGACTCTTTGATTGAATAAACTCTGATGTATTAGCTGGTGAATAAGAGACGATCTTATCACTATCAATAATTGAAGCTGCCGCATCTAGCAAGAAACTCCAAGTTGGACCGATAAAGGCATCAACGTCTTGGTTGGTCGCCACAATAGAATTTATTGCTGATATAGTTTTACTTGGATCTGTAGCATCATCTTGGTAAACAACTTTTACAGCAATTCCCTGTTTTGCTAAATCACTAACCGCTAAATCAATACCGCGCTTAATACTCAATCCGTCTGTGGCTCCAGTACCCGTCAATGACAACGGTGCCCCAATAATTATCTGATCTTGGTTTGAAGGATTAGTTTGATTTTTTATGATAAAAACTAGTCCCACAAGCACCACAATAGTTAATATTGCATACAATGATTTTTTCATATGTCAATAGCTTAGCCTATTGACAATATTTTGTCAGTAATTTATGATGACAATATTACTGATAGGGAAGTGCTTATTTATAGGCTTAATATACATATATGTCAAAAAATATTGACGAAAAAGAATACAACAACCTGTCTCAATCACTCAAAGAACTTGGATTAACGACCAAAGAGTCATCGGTGTATTTGGCACTTCTTGAGCTAGGTGAAACTGGCACTTCCCCTATTATTCGCCAGACCAAGCTGCATAGACAGTTTGTCTATGATGCATTGACTTCACTAGAGGATAGAGGTCTCGTTGGGCATTCAGTTATACGTGGTCGTAAGAAATTCTTTAACTATGATTTATCTAAACTTTCTGGAATGTTCGACCATAAGAAGCGCATCGCTGATGATATTGTAAAACGCCTAGAAAAAACAATGATGCCTTTGGATATTCAGGAAATTGAAATGTATAAAGGCCAAGAAGCTTTTGTGGCGAATGAATTTGAAATCCTTAAGAAAGCGTCTCCTGGATCAAAGATGTATGTTTTTGGTGGAGGTGGTGATGAATACGAAAATACGTTAGGAAAATACCTCAACGAATACGAGTACCAGCGCGTAAAGAAAAACATTGAAGTTATTTATATAGGTAGTGCCTCACAAAAAGACTTTCTCTCAAAATGTAAAGACGCGCGAAGGCTTTTCGATTATCGACTGCTTCCAAGTGCATTCAGTGGCAATCTAAATATTACCGTATATGAAGACAGTATATGTTTCTATATTTGGGGTTCGCCAGTGACTAACTTCACAGTGCGTAGTAAAAGTATCGCTAAAAGTTATGCTGACTTTTTTATGGGACTCTGGAAAATGTCAAAATAATCACTCGCCCAAATAAGCTTCCACTACATCCTTTCTCGCCAACACCTCCACAGGCTTCCCTTCAGCCAAAAGTTCACCGGAATCCAAAACATAGATATGATCTGATAATTCACGGATGAGATCCATGTTATGTTCGACGAGGATAACAGCTTTACCCTGCTCACGAAGTTCCTTCATGACATTCGTGACCGTTTTTATCATCTCTGGAAAGAGTCCGGCAAATGGTTCGTCAAAGAAGATGATATTGATATCGCCAACGCCAGAATGAATCATTGCCAATATGCGTGCGATCTCCAAAAGTTTGCGCTGGCCATATGAAAGATTTTTGGCGAGCTCGCTTTTCTTTTCCCAGAGACCGACTTTTTTCAGGACTTCTTCAGCTTTCTCTAGATGAATCTTGCTGTGCTTTTCAAATAAAGATTTCCAAACGCTTCTTTCGGTGAGAACAACTAGAATATTATCTAAAACCGGCATTTGCTCGAATAATTTCACATCTTGAAATGTGCGCGTGATGCCAAATACTGGCACTTCATAAGCTTTCATCTTTTTCAGAGTTTCAGCTCCAGCCACGATAATCTCGCCCGCATCCGCAGGCATCATGCCCGTGAGCACATTGATGAGAGTAGACTTACCAGAGCCATTAGGTCCAATGATGCCTGTGATTTTTCCGACCTCAAATGAAATCGAGAGTCTATTAACAGCATGAACTCCGTCAAAGTGTTTTGATAAGTTTTTAGTGGAGAGGATGGGCATATTATGGCAATGATTGAACACGAGTAATGACTCCCTTTTTCAGATCAAACAAAGCTGTAGGTAAAGTAGTTCTACCATCGGCACTGATTTGAAGTTTACCAGATACACCATCATACGACTTGAAGTCCTTCATTGCATTTAGAATATCATCTTTCTCTGTACCTTTCGAAAGTAGTGAAAATAGAATATTAGCATCGTCGTATGATTGACCAGCAGGTAAACCTGGAGCTTCTCCATACGTATCTTTAAAGTCTTGTACGAAACTGCCAGTATAATAATCAGGAGCAATGAATGAAAGACTATCAACCCAACCCGAGGTCTGCCCTGATAGGTAATCATCAACCTCAATGCTGAATAACTTTCCTTTATAGCCCAAGTCATGAAGTTCTTTTGTTGAATTCACGAATTGATAATATGTACCAATAAAGACAGCCTCTGGCCTCGTAGCTACTATCTTTGTTATTGGCAACTTCACATCTGATGATGAAGGTTGAACAATTTCCATATCTGTAACAACCCCCCCTAGTGATTTAAACTTGTTTGCAAAAGCATTTGAAATTGTCATTTCCCAACTATCCTGTGTTCCTAATATACCAACGCTTCGAATACCCTGATCATATGTATATTGAGCAATTCTTTCAGCTTCCAATTGTGCATCCATCCAAACCAAAAGAGGATTACTCAAATTCGTACGATTCTGCAAAGGGACATAATCTGGAGCAACAACTAGTGTATTGTCCTTATCTATAAGTGGGACAAGGGCTGTCAATTCTGTTTGTGTCACCGGACCCAAAATAGCTGTAACATGATCTACTGATACAGCAAGCTGATAAGTTGAGACTGCTTTTTTGGGATCACCAGCGGTATCCATATAAATTATCTCAACTTGTTGTCCGTTGATACCACCTTTTTTATTCAATTCTACAGTAGCAAGTTGAATAGCCTTTTGGGCAGTTTCTCCCCAACTAGCTCCGTCGCCAGACAAGCTTAAAAGAGCCGCTATTTTAATCGGTTGATTTAACTGAGGCTTCTCTTTATGAGTTAAGCCAATGAATATAAGAACACCGAGTATAATCCCAATTATTATTGCCCAGGTGGTTTTCTTATTCATGGTCATAAATTAGGTTTTAATACCTAAAATATACCAAGATTATAGGTTTTGAGCTATAGCTACCTCCAAGGTACCTCAACCCCATCTTTCATCACCTGAATCTGCACATTAGTATCTTGAACCGCATGATCTGGCGCAAAACTGATCACTCCATTTGGAGTTGTGAACGTTGTATTGGCAATATAGCCAGCAACCTTAGAATTATCAGAACTATTCGCAATCGCTTGTGCCATAACGTAAACCGCTTCAAAATATTTGTCGGCAGATTTTGTCGCTTGCGTGCCGTATGCTTGCTGATACATATCAGCAAACTCTGGAGAAGTTACTTCCCAGTTCAAGATAACAACACCATTCAAAAAACTCTTATCGCTTTGTCCGGCGAACGCATCTTGTATTCCGTTATAAGTCATGACGATTGGTGAAAAGCCAAGCTGCTTTGCTTGCTCCAAGAAGACGCGAGGATCATTTCCAATCATGTCCAAGAAGACAGCGTCAACGCCTTCATTTTTTAATTTAATGATAGTCGTCTTCCAATCATTATTTCCGATTTGTGTATATGGATTATTTATAGCACCTCCACGACCAAGATCTTTCATAACACCATCCAAAGTTGTGGCGATCTCTGTACCGAAAGTTGACTGGTAGTGCACAACAGCCAACTTCTTTATTGAACTTGATGCAATGTACGGCGTAATCTTTTTGATGGTCTTGTTAAAATCAGTCAACATGACAAAACTCTGATCGTTCAAATCAAAACCTCCAGTTATCTGAAAGTTTGACGGTGAAATGAATGGCACATTCTGACTCAAAGCTAATGGTATGAGTGGTTGAGCTGTGAAATCAAAGACTCCACCGATAATACCTTGTGCACCGTCTATGGTGACGAGTTTATTCCATGCTGATACAGATTGCTTACCATCAGTTGAATCGTCCTCTATAGACACTTGAACTTGGCGACCATTTATTCCTCCGTTTGCGTTAATAGTTTTTACAGCTAAATCAATTCCATTTTTTGCATATTCGCCCCATGGAGCAGCACCGCCGGTGAGAGACAAAACCGCCCCTATCTTTATAGGATTATTAGTCTGTTCATTGTGACCAGACTTTGAAATAGATACACCAATAATGATGATTATGATAATAGCAACAACGGACCAAATGATTTTTTTATTCATATATTTTAGGTAAATTAAAAGCCGCTTGTGGCGACTTGCGTTAAGTATACCTGCGTGGTACATTATGTCTATAATTCGGCGAAAAGCGAATAATATACAAACACTTATGAAATCAGACTTTCTAGATATCTTCAACTTAGGAGACACCTCCAAGGAGGTGCTTCTCGATATTATCGGGAATGGCATATCCTCTGTTGCCGTTATCGCCCGCCGTCTAGGTATGCCAAAATCCACCGTCTACGACGCCATTACTCCCCTCCTCAACCAGAGTCTAGTCAATGAATATAGCAACGATCACGGCAAGACCTTTGGTATCTCTGATAATGAACAGCTCAAGCGCGCTCATGAAGAAAAGATAAATGAATTAAAAAAGGCTCAGGCTTCCCTGCTCTCATTCATCGGGACTCATAATCAAAAAGAAAGTTCGGTTACACCAAAGGTGAAATTTTATGCTGGCAATCTAGGTATCAAGCAGGCTTTCCGTGACATGATGTGGGAAAAGAATATCACTGAAACTTACCTCTTTTGGCCAGCCAAAGATATGATCGATATTGACGAAGATTTCTTCAAGTGGCACGGACAGCAGCGATTTAAATACGGAGTTTACATATACGCTATCGAAACATACAAAGACCGTATTATTCAAAAAAAGGCCGAACACAAGTGGTTACACAATACCAAAGAGAGTTTGTCTGAGGCGCGTTACTTACCAAAAGGCGTTGAATGTAAAATGAGCTTCTGGATTTATGGCGACAAATGTCTTTTCGCCTCTGGCGGTAAAGAAAAAATCGCCTTCGCTGTTCATAGCAAAGAATTTTCATCTCTAATGAAACTCCTCTGGAAAAATATGTGGGAGAATGCGGAGAGGTAATGTAACTAGTTCTTCTTACCAACTTTTTTTAATAGAGTCTGTGCATAATTACCTTCAAAGGAATCAAGGTTATATGATTCAAAACCTTTTGATTTATAAAAATCGTGAAGCATTCTAATTTTGTCTTCAGATGAAGCATTAACGAAAAAATCTCTATTTTCTGGTCTAGACCCTAAAAACTCATTGAAAATCTTTCCTGGCAATTTGTTAGAAAAAACAAAACCACCTGGAACAAGTTTGCTCATTACTTCATCATTCATACTAGGGTCTTCACTCTGAAAAACCAATATTGAACCTATCTCTTCGGGAGGTACAAATTTATTTTCATCAGGCACATTCTCATCGTCATCTCTAGTATAGAGACGCGGATCAATCGTAACCGAAACACTTTCATCTCCTTCACCAAAGTCGACTTCAAAATTAAAATGATTTCCTTCTTGATTAAATAAGCCATTTGTTATGGTTTCTATTTTTTTCCTAATTAATTCAACACCTTTAGGAGTTACTAAAAATGGATCGAGCATTATTATTTTTCTAGCTCCAAGGCTAAGAGGGTATTCAATATCACTACCAGCACCTATATAAACCATAGGATATGTTTTCAATATTTCTTCATTTAATATCGCCTTTTCTTTTATCTCTAAGACATTTTGCTGTTTTTCCAATGAAGCCAGATTATACAAGGACATCGTTGCTGCTTTAATATTTTCAAACAATCTTTGTAAATCATTACTTGGAAGCAACATTTTTATTCTGTTAGCTGTCAAAACAGACTTCCTTTTTGCTGCATTGGCCCTAAGCCGCTCCTCCAGTGAAAGTTTAGACTGTTCCTTATCCCTAATAGGGTCAGAATTATTTGAATTGGATTGCCACTCTTCTTTCATATTGAAATAAATTAAAATCTATACTCCCCTAGCAAACCCTGTGGCCTGTAGAGCATTAACAGAATAAGTATAACTCCATAAACGACTTGGCGCATCTGGGCGGCGATTTCGTCTGGAAAGCCGACAAAGCGTAGAATCTCTGGCAAAAGGATGAGGCAAATGGCGCCAATGACTGCACCCTTATTATTAGCCATACCGCCCAAGATAACCACAGCCAAAATAAAAATCGATTCTGTGAGAGTGAAGCTTGATGGATCGATAAAAGTAATATATGAAGCGAAGAGTGAACCTGCCACTGCCGCCATGCCAGCCGAAACAACGAAGATGGCCAACTTGTACCAGAGGACTCTATAACCAAAGACTTGGATTGCTTTCTCATCCTCACGGATAGCTTTGAGCACGCGACCGAATGATGAATGAGTGATATATTGGCAAATACCATAGATGATCAATGCGCAGACAAGTGCCAGTACTAGGAACCATGCATTTTCAGAAAAAGTAAGACCAAATAAACTTGGTCGAGGAATTCCAGGAATGCCTAGTGGACCACGCGTGAGCGATTGCCAGTTTAAGAAAATGCTGTAAATGATGACATTGAAACCAAACGATCCCAGAGCATAATAGTCATCTTTGAATTTTGAGAGGACGAAACCAATAGCCAGACTCAAGACTGCAGTGATAACTATACTGATTAGCATTGCTAAGAAGAAATTCATGCCCGTTGAGGTGAGGAGAATCGCTGTGACATATGCACCAATGCCGTAGAAGGCCGCTTGAGTAACACTGAGCAAACCGGTGAAGCCAACGACTAAGTTCAAAGAAAGACCGAGAATGGCGTAGATCGAGATCAGTATGGCGATGTGGATGAGATATTCCATATTATTTCTTTAATATACCTTGTGGTCTAAACAAAAGGAAAATTATCAATACTCCAAAAGCGATAGCGTCTTTCCATTCCCCCGAAATTTGCCAAATACCAAAGTTTTCGATGAAACCGAGTAGGAAGGCTCCAAGTACACCACCGTAAACATTACCAATACCGCCAATGATGCAGGCGATCACACCTTTCAAAAGAAGCGACATGCCCATCGTTGGTTCGATGCCTGTATCAAAACCGACGAGGATGCCGGCTAAGCCCGCGATCGCTGAACCGATGAAGAAAGTCCAACCAATGACTCTACTTGTGTTGATGCCGACGATCTTTGAAACTTCTTCGTCGTCACCGACTGCTTTGATAGCTTTACCAAAAAGAGTGTAGCGGAACAGAAGACCGATACCGATCATGATGAGAAGTCCGAGTATTAAAATAATGAGTTGTGTCTGCGTGATAACTCCACCAAAGATAGTGTAAACATTCTCACTGCCAGCATTTTGTGAGAGCGTCTGGAATTGACTGGTAAAGATGATTGCAACGATGGATTGGAGAGCGGTCATCACACCGAGTGCCGCCACCAAAAGGACCATGCCCGATGATTTGCGTTTGCGTAAAGGAGCGTAGACTAGTCGATAGACGACCACTCCAATAACGCCAGCAACCAAAACGCCGAGAATTACAGAGAGATACAGATCTAAACCCAAACCTTTATAAAAATAAAATACCGTATAGCCACCAATCGTAGCCATAGCGCCATAGCCAAGATCAAAAAACTTAGCCGTGCCATAGATCAAATTGAAGCCCAGAGCAATCATGGCATAAATCGCACCAGCGATGATTGAGTTGACGATGAGTTGAGGGATGATGTCCATGGGAATATGTATTCAGGGGTTGTCCTACTATTCTACAATAAAAAGCCGCCCGATGTTACTCGAACGGCTGAGATTCTGCAAGAACAACTTTTTGGTCCTTCCCTGTCTTTGCGGTCCAGACAGATAAGATGGCTGTGCCAATGATGGCTACAATCACTCCGACCCACTGACGGGACGACAATGATTCACCGGCCATGAAATAAGCTCCGATGATGGCCGCTGGTGTAGTGCCTTGGAGCAAAACACAGACAGTTTGCACCTCGATCAGTGCAAATGGAACGATGGTCCCATACATGTAGACGACGCCTCCGATTATTCCGAAGAATGCGACTACCAAGGCCGTATGAGGCACAAGATACTTCCCCATATCTGGACATTGGTGAGTTAAAAACATGACCACCAAGGACATGAAGATGAGAGGCACACTCAACCAGAAGCATTTGTCAGACACTGAAACCTTCTCGGGCAACCTAGCCCAGAGCTCGAAACCGATTCCGCCGATGATATTGCAGGCCAGCATATACCACAGACCAGTCCAGTTCATAGCTTGTTTCCAAGGCTCGAGAGCTATAGTTACTCCAGCGATAAGACAAAATACACTGAAGATAACTAGGGCCGATACTTTTCGGCCTTCGTATACTGCTATAGCCACGTTTACCAGAGGCAGACCGGCCATGATTACCATGCAGGGATTTACATCCCAGACTTGCACCGCCCGGTAAAAAGCGATACTGGATAGGCCGACTATTATGCCGGCTTCGATGGTTTTACGATCATAGCGAATAGCATCACGAGAAATAATCAAAGCACCAACAAATCCGAAAAGACTACGAACTATTAAAAGCTCTTCGGAAGAAAACTGACCTTTGAGTGTCTTGATGAGCGGAACCGTTAGAGCGGCAGTCACACAAGTGACGACGATTGCAGTAAGCCCAATCATAGATCGGGCTCTGCTTGAATGTAAGTTCATGCGAAACCCTTTCTATTTGAGACATTAAAATTTCAAGGACGAGTCGTTGTGACCAGTCTGCATTTGACACTACTACAAAATAGTTATGTTGTAAAGTATCCTAAAAATGATTACTGTATCTCTACTAGAGAACCATTCGTTATCTTTTTAACTACATAAGAAGCTTTCTGTAAATCTCCGTTGGGGTCAAAACTTATCTCACCTGATTCACCTTTCCAATCAATGGCTCTAATCGCTTTTTGCAATAAATCTGGATCTGTTCCAACCTGCTTTAGTCCTTGAGCTAAGACACTCATTGCATCATACGCCTCCGGAGCACAGATTGGGACTTCACTACCACCACCTTTTGCAATCATCTTTTGTTTAAATGAATCTGAAGGCGATATCTTGGAAGCGGTTATTATGATTCCATCAGCAATCCCTTTCGTATCAGCAAGAAACTTAAGGTCATTCAAATCTTCAGCACCTATAATCTTATTTGTTGATATTCCAGCATTAACTAGCTGCTTAACGAGTGCTTCACCACCATTTGTATAAACAGGAATATATATGTGGTCAAATCCGACATTTTGGATTTTTGTAATTTCTGTTCGGTAATCTGTGGAGGTTTGTTGTGTACCCTCAACATCGGTTATGGTACCACCTAGTTTGGTAAACTCTTTGGCAAATACAGCCTCGATTCCACTACCCCAATCACTAATGTGATATATGATACCTATCTTACGTGCACCCAAAGTGTTATAAGCATAATCTGCAGCGAATATTCCTTGATATGCATCTGATGGATATGTTCTGAAAAAATATTGTCCCGAGGTACTCAATGCGGGTGCTGACGAACAATATGAAATAGTTACAATTTTATTTTTCATTGCACTTGGAACAAATGCTGATGTCTCACTAGAGCATAGACCACCAAGAATCGCTGTTACACCATCTATGCTAATCAACTTTTGAGCTGCACTAGTTGCTGGTCCAGGACTACACTGTCCATCTTCGTAAATCACCTGAATTAGACGACCATTAATACCTCCTGAACTATTGATTTCGTCGGTGGCGACCTCAACAGCTGCTTTACTTGCAACCCCAAGACTTGTAACGTCACCAGTTAATGGACCAATGAATCCGATTTTGATTGGGCCAGTACTGTTAGACCCCCCCATCGAAATTATGATGATAATAACAATTACAACTACTATACCCACAATCCACCAAATAGCTTTTTTCATATAATTAAATATTAACTAACTTTCCATTAATAATTTTATGGAATAGTGCGCCCACTCCAACAATGTCTCCATTCTGATCAAAAGAATATGTACCGATGGTTCCAGTGTAATTAGGGATTGTGTGTAGATATTGTTCAACCTTAGTTGTGTCATTACCTACAGAAGATATTGCTTGAGCAATAAGATAAACATCATCATAACCTGCTCCAGCGTAGAAAGGATAAACTGGTGCTGAGTTATATTCTTTCTGATATGAGTCCATAAATGTCTGACCTTTGTTTCCAGCCAATCCAAGTTCATCAGCGAAGACCATTCCATTCAAGAGAGAGCCCGCTTCTGTCACAGCCGGATCAGGACCGAGTTGATCACCGACAAACGCTGATGTTATACCAAGTTGTCTAGCCTGTTTAGCAATCTCAACTAGATGTGCCCCAGTCTGAGCATTAATAAATATAGCGTCTGGATTACTACTCTTTAACTTAGAAAGCATGGATCTAAAATCACTCGTATCACTTGTATAGTCCTGAACAGAGACAGACCCAAGTCCTTTTTTCTGAATTTCAGAAAGAAAGACAGCTTTGATACCTTGAGCATAATCTGTCTGTTCTGATATGGTTGCCACAGTCTTATATGATGACGAAGCCACATAATCTGCAAGAATAACTCCAAAAAGATTGTCATTCGGATTATTTCTCATAAAATAAGGGCTCATGCCAGATAATTTTGGTGCAGATGCTATAGGAGATATAGCAAAAACCTTATTCGAGTTTATGATTGGAATGATACTAAAAGCCTCATTACTGCAACTTACAATGAGGTACTTAACATTGTCTATATTAACTAACTTCTGTGCAGCACTCACCGCGTCTTGATCAGAACATTTACCATCTTCATATATTGGATCGATTTGTCTTCCGTTTATACCACCAGACTGATTAATTTCAGTAACCGCAATCACAACAGCATTTTTAGCTGATTCACCATAAGAAGCAGCTCCGCCACTCAACGGACCGATGAATCCTATTTTGATTGGACCTGAATCGTTATTCGAACCGCGCGTTGCCACAACTATGAGTACGACCACTATGATAATACCGACTACCCACGCAATGTTTTTTCCTGATTTAGTCATAATGATAATAATTAATTATTAATTTACAGTTATAATAGTATTGTTAACGACTTTCTTCATGAGTGGAAGAACCCCCACCACATCTCCTTTATTATCAAAATGGAATGTTCCAACGACACCAGTATATGAATGTAGACCATGTAAATAATTCCACACTGTATCAGTATCATCTGTACCAACATTCTTAAGTGCCTGAGCTAGAATATTTGTCTCATCATATGCTCCTGCTGCAAAGAATGGGTAAGCTGGATCACCACCGTTAGCTGCTCTATAAGCTGAAGAGAAAGCCACCGCCTCTGTACTACTTGAATTTAAGACTGGTAAATCTACGACATATGTTCCGTTAACAGCTGGGCTAGATTTTACGAAATCATCTCCAGAAAAGAATGCTGTATAAAACTGAGATTTAATACCTAACTGTCGAGCTTGTTCAGCAATCCTAGCGGCATTTGCTCCTACTTGAGCATTTATAAATATCATCGCTGGAGAAAGTGCTTTTATCTTAGTTAAGATCGAACGAAAATCTGTTGCATCGCTTTGATATTTTTCTGAATCGGCAACATTACCGCCGAGTGATTCATAAGCATCTGTAAAGGCCTTTTCCATTCCAACAGAATAATCTGTATTCTCTGTTATAACAGCAGCAGTTTTGAAACCATTATTTATGGCATGCTTAGCAATTGTCTGACTACTCAAGAGATCGTTTGGAAAAGTTCTGAAAACATAATGTCCTGTTGCCGTAATAGCTGGATTGGAACCCTGAACCATCAATATAACTTTTGCAGGATCACTTATAGGTAAAACTCCCAAGACTTCACCACTGCATGGTAAACCAATTATGTATTTGACCTTATCTATACTTATAAGCTTTTGTGCTGCTGTAGCAGCGTCTTTACCTGTACATTTACTGTCTTCAGTTATGAACTGAACCTGTCTACCATTTATTCCGCCAACAGAATTTATTTCTTTAAGGGCAAGATCAGCGGCACCTTTCAGCGAATCTCCGTATGGTGCACCATCCCCAGTGAGAGGAGCTATGAGACCAATTTTAATTGGTCCAGAGTTTGATGAATTACTGTTGATAACCACAACGATCAAAACGACCACTATAATTATTCCCACAACCCACCAAATAGCTTTTTTCATATAATAAAAGTTAGTTAGACTAATCCGCTAATTGTAACTCAACGGTTAATTCGTGCAACAACAAAAAACCGCCCAATTAAGGGCAGTTTTTGTTGAATAATTCCCAAGACCTTACTATTCTGCAATAGTCACCGGTTTTCCATCCTTAATCATTCTAACCACCGACTTTGAGTCAACCAAATGATCAGTTCCCATGTTGAGATCGTTACCAAGTGCCCCATTGAAACCTTTGATACTTGCGATTTGTGCATCTATTTGTGCACCAGTTGGAACCGTGATACCGTCACCAGCTTTTTCAACTGATTGAACAATCATGTTGAATGAATCATATCCATTTGCTGCTCCAATCTTTGGTCCTTCTCCACACTTCTTCGTATACATATCCACAAACCATTGCATAGGATCTGCATCATTCACATACCACATGCCTTCGAAGAGTGAAAGTTGATTTGAGAACTCGAATGTTTCCATGCAAGTAACTGGAGTATTGATACCTTCTTGTCGAAGTTGTGTTGTCAGAGTTTCGAGCTCTGGAGTTGATGCCTCAAGAATATATATCTGTGCCCCAAGACCCTTGGTCTTTTCTATCTGCGTTCTAAAATCTCTTGTTCCAGTATTGAACATCTGGGTTGAAACCACTTGAATACTTGTATTCTTCACATCTTTCAAGAAGCTGTTAATTATAGCTATAGCACCAGGATTATCTTGCTGACCAAAGAAAACAACCTTTGTAATACCTCGTTTCTCGAGTTCTTGAATAAAGAGCTTCGAATCTTCGTATGATGGAGTATAATCCACGAAGTTGTATTGGCCATTAGCTACATTTGGATCTGAAGCAAAGTCGTTTATATGTGGAACTCCTGCCGCTTCCGCTATAGGACTGGCCACATTACCAACGGGCGAACCGAATGAGATAAGAGCGTTTGCTTTATCTATGCTGATTAATTTATTCGCTGTTGTTGCACCATTAGATGGTTTAAATGCATCATCTTCAAATACAAGCTTATAGTTATACTTGAGATTCTTTGTATCGAGCTGACTATATGCAAGCTCGATAGCATTCTTATTGCTTTGGCCCAACATCGCTATGTCGCCAGCCAAAGGCAATGTTATACCAATAGTTACAGTCGGCTTTTGGCCATTAGCGGCAGGCGCACCACCTTTAGCTACAAAACCTATAATACAAGCCACTATTACTATACCTAGGACACTTAATATGATTTTTGTTGTTTTATTCATATATTTACTATTAATTATTAATGTGTTCAAATTATACCAGTAATACAATGTTTGTTATATTATAATATTATTTATGTCTATTAATATGGCTTAAATACTTGATATTTGCAGTTATCTACATATTTTGTTCGTAAATAGTGACAAAATTTGGCATATCTGCTATACTTGACTCATATGAAAAATGAATCTATTGTACGTCACTTACAAAAAACTGGTCTTAGTGAGAAAACCGCTATCGTATACAGTACCCTTTTGGAGATGGGGGGTGCATATCCTTCACGCATAGCCGAAATAACCAAACTAAACCGCAGTACTATATACAAGATTCTGCTTGAATTATCTGTCAAAGGATTGGTAACTGAGATTGAGCGTGAAAAAAAACTCTTTTATCAAATAGAAAATCCTGAAAAGCTGATTCGCTTTGCTAAAACACAATCTGATATGGCTCATGAGGCTTACGAGAAAACACAAGAACTCATTCCCGAACTTGAAGGAATATTTGCACAAAATCCAAACAAGCCAATCATCAGATATTTTAATAATGCAGAAGGTATTACATCTATTTATGAAGAAATGGTTTCTCAAAAGAAAAAATATGAAATGCTCGCCTTTTCTCATGGTCAAGCTTTCAAAGGCTATCTGCCAGCGAAATCCATGTACAAGTTCATCAAATCAAAAGAACGTATCGGGATAACAACTCGAGCTATCATTCCTGATACTCTAGAAAATAGAAAATACAATGAGGATGTCTTTACTGGTATTAATAAAAAGATCTGGCCTGACATTCGTTATGTTCCAAAAGAAATATTCCCTTTTGAAGCTGAGATGACATTGTATGATGACAACAAACTTGCCATCACCAAACTCACAGGTGAAAAACTAATCGGACTTGTGATTGAGGACAAACTCATTCACGACATGTTCAAAATGATTTTTGAACTACTTTGGAAGTCAGATCGGGTTGAGAAATAACTCGTGTTGGCGGAGGGTGAGGGATTTGAACCCTCGATACCCGTTAAGGTATACCACCTTTCCAAGGTGGCGCACTAGACCACTATGCGAACCCTCCTGATTTTAAACCTAGAAGACGATATAAAATTACTAAATAATTTTACCAACCCCCACCTCCTCCACCACCTCCTCCACCACCAGAGAATCCCCCACCACCACTACCGCCACCGGGCGCAGACCCCATGGTCGATGATGTTGCTGATCCAAAGTTTGATAATGAATGATTGAAAGCAACTGTATTGAATCTTCCTGTACCAATCGGATAACCTTCATACCAAGTCGGTGGAGTCGTGTATATACCTTCAAATTCTTTCGCCCAAGCTTCGTCCACACCGAGGACCATAGCATAAGGGAGTAATTTCTCAAATATTTCAGGACGTTTTGCTGGAGCATTGTGAAATGCCAATCGGTCTTTTTCAGCAATCTGCAAATATAACTTAAGCCCAAGTATGTAGTCTCTAGTAGCAACACCTTTTACTGTCTTAGCTGGCATGATGTGCATAAAAAATGTGACTATCGCAATAGTAGCAATGATTGAGACAGCAAATAATCCTGGATCTGAAGCCAGAATGGTACTACCGGCAAGACCGAAGAACATAGCATACACAACAACGATTATAAGAATTTTAAAATACTGAAAAACATTATTACTGCTCCAGCCTGTGGAAGATGACAAACTCTTTTTTAGATGACTGTAATACCCTTTCTTCAACATAGAATCTACAACAGCATCAGATATGCCCGGAATATTTGTGTAGAATTTATTTTTTAGATCCGAAAGTTTAACTTTAGAACCAACCGAATTCGCATCACCAAAAATACCGTCCAAGAGATTTGTATCAAATTGATTAACTAAATCAGAATAATCTTTTAATAATTCAATCTCATAATCAGACACTTTGATGAAACCAAGCATTTTATTATCTATGTATCTAATCTTCAAATAACCTTTCGTGGCTAAATACACAATCTCAGCGGAAATATCAGTGTTGCGGATTTTTTGATTGACTATACAACTGACCTCAAAAGGAGTTAAGCCGTCCGGAACATCATATTCGGCTATTATAGTGTTTGTATCTTTTGGATCACGCCCAACCTGCCACCAACGAATGAACATGCCAATAAATACCAAAAGTGGCAAGACCAAAGCTAAGAGCAGATCCAAATACTGATGCCCAATATTTGAAACATTATCGATAGTCGAATATGCCGGAATGATGCCTTTTGGAAAACCAACTGCAACAGTCAACCCTTCTCCAGCATTTAGAGACCTGGGTGAAGTAAAAGAATATGTCGGATAGGATGGATCACGCTCGCATTTTGATGGACTACCAATTATGCCGTAGTAACAAGAAAATTGTGTAGCAGTTACACCTGTTGGTAAATAAACAATAGCTTGAGACTTATATATTGGTATATTCCAATTATTACCAGTAGCATTCCAATATATCTCATCAACATCTTTCGGGTGAGCTACCGCATTTGTGGCCGTGTAATTTATCACATAGACCTTATCTCCAGTGAAAGTTACATTTGGATCACCAATCTTTATACGTTCATATGGACCATTACTCAATTCCTCCCACTGATAAGGATTGCCTTTTTCATCAACTACTGAAACATTCTTTATATTCATCAACCTGCCCTCTGATGAATAAGGATATATATCTCTATATATACCATGTCTATTTTGTGCACCAGTTGTATATTGGATTAATTCTTTAACATTTATTGAATTGTCGAGATTGACAGTAACTACAGATTGAAAAAAAGTGATGGCTTCTTGTCCTGATAGATTATCTGCTTTAGCAACATTAACACCACTTACACTAACAACACCAAACACTCCTGTTAAAAGGAGTGTGGCTACGATAATCAGTGTAGTGTATCGTGCACGCATATTTTTGATGTTAGAACTTCACTTCGATAGGCTGCTTTGCGGCCGCATCTGTAGCATCTAACTGAAAAAATTCGACAGAACTAACATGAAATATTCCTGCAACAATATTACTTGGGAATACTTGAATAGCTGTGTCTAAATCACGAGCATTGCCGTTATAGAAACGGCGAGCCGCTTGAATCTTATCTTCAGTATCAGTTAATTCAGATTGGAGGGAAAGAAAATTTTGATTAGCTTTTAACTCTGGATATGCTTCTGCAATAGCAAAGACCGACTTCAAAGCACCAGCCAATGTTGCTTCAGCCTTACTTTTGTCGGCGAGACTAGAAGCACCCATAGCAGCTGCGCGAGCCTTGGTGACATTTTCAAATGCACTACTTTCATGAGTGGCATATCCTTTAACTGTATTAACTAGATTTGGAATCAAATCATAACGACGCTTTAGCTGAACATCTATATCCGCCCAAGCTTCTTTTGTATTATTAATCATACGGATCAATCGATTGTAGATAGATACTATCCACAAGATAATCAATATGACTAAAACTGCAACTATATAGATAATATTCATAAATTTATTTACCTGCTGGAGCAACTGTAGTCTCATCCTTACCAGCTGGTGTGGTGACAATGCCGAATGACTTAACCATCGCAGTGAAATCACTGTCAGCAGTAGTTGTTATTGCTTTATTATTATTCTGAGCCTGGATGATATTTGAGCCAGTCAAACCTTTAGCCTCTGGTGATGATGAGATAGAAGCAAATGAGAACATGTAACAAACATTACCCTGTTGTAGAGAATACATGCGGTTGAAATAGACAAGTCCTTTGACTGTATTGCTCATAGAGATCATGTTGAATGTGTTTGCGCCGACTTTGACAGTGTCGCGACTCTGGATCGTAGTGACTGGAGGAAAGGCGCAGTTGCCAGCGAATGCTTGAATATTAGCTATGAGCGTTGCTACTGTAGAGACCTGTGTCTGATCGACTGGAATGACAAATGTTACACCTGCGCTAGTCTCTTCTTTTTCCCATGTGCTTGGATAGTTAACAGAGAATCCTAATTCTGCATTCTGATATCCAGAGAGCGAACTTGAGACTTTTGTAGTTTCAGAAACTGCCACAGCTGTTCCTGGCTCTGCGATACTGGTAGGAGCTGATACATCTGTGTTATTAGTTGAAGGTGTTCCCTTGCCAGCGCGCATCCATACACCGATCAATATAATGACGATAATAACGACCGCACCGATAATGATATTCTTATATGATTTCATGATTTGAAAATTAACTTATTAATTGCTAATTGAAATTATACTATAACATAAGACGGAAACTGTTGACTACCCCCATAAATACTCCCAAAACTGCATTCAAATCAGCTTGATGTTGCGCATCATATCTGGCAATGAGCGACTGATCTCCTACATAAAAACCTGCGCCATTCGTACCATGGTCAAAAAGGTCTAAATGGTAGCATGTATTATTTGAGGTAACATCAAAAGCCATTTCTCTGTAGATATTACCAGCACCGACATCACTTCCTTCTAAGCGGTTGAAGTTATACCCATTTGTCGTAACTGTGAAAGATTTTGTATCTGGATTGTTAGTAGCAATAACAGGACATGAAGATGTGGCTATTATTGTTATTTTTACATCATCTAAAAGCGGCCAGTGAAAATATACGTCTTTAGAAAAAGAAAGGGTCAAAGTCCCTGGCGTATTAGTATCCATAAACAAATTTTGTGGATATTGAACAGAGAAACCAAGTTCTTTATTTGAATATACGGACCAAGAACTCGTGTCTACGGTAGATGAAGCTGGATTTAAATAAGTATCATCTGTTTGACCAAAAGGATCTGGAAATGCTGTGCCTGTAACAGTACTAGAAGCGTTCGGGCTGGCATCGGTCGATGTAGAAGCTAGTAGCTGGGGCGGTAATTGTATATGACGAGTATAAGTGAAGTTGATGGCGAATTGATATGCAAAGGCTACTAGTATGCAAAGCACTATCAAACTGACAATGTAAAAGATTATACGCTTCATGTGCCGTGTATTATACGCTACAAAAAAGGTCTTGCATAGAAAAAACGTTTATGCTATATTTCTCCCAATGAAGTCTCTCCTCCCGTATGCTCAGATAATACTGTCCGTGCTTTTGATCACGGCTATTTTGCTTCAACGCACAGGCGCTCAAGTTGGTGGCGCATTTGGCGGTAGCGACAATCTGAGTTCTGCCTACCATACACGAAGAGGCCTCGAAAAGGGTTTGTTCATCGGTTCTATCATCATTGCCATACTATTTGCTATATCAGCGCTTTTGAATCTTATCTAGTCTTTTTATTTACCTCGTGACAGAAAAACCTCAAAAAGAATTCCGCATTAAACGCGGCGATCATATATTGAATTACATATCAAAATTCTCATCAACAGAGAAAGCTATTTTTGGTTTGTTTGTCATGCTAGCAATCTTTTCAGCGGTCGCTTTATCAATAAATACTAGTGATCAATTCAAAATAGAAGTACCGGCAGTCGGTGGAAATCTCCGTGAAGGCGAGATCGGCTTGCCACGTGCTATAAACCCGATCATAGCCGTCTCTGATGTCGACCGCGATATCGGAGCGCTCGTATATTCTGGTCTCACAAAATACCAAGACGGCTCATTCGTAGGAGATCTTGCCGATTCATGGACAGTTTCAAAAGATGGGCTGACTTATGATTTTATCCTAAAAAATAATTTGCGCTTCCAAGACAATAAACCTCTCACTGCTGATGACGTAGTATTCACTATTCAAAAAATCCAGGACCCCGTTCTCAAAAGCCCTCGTCAAGCTGACTGGGCAAATGTCACGGTAAAACAAGTATCCGCATCAGAGATTCAATTCATATTGAAACAGCCATACAGCGGTTTTCTATCGAACACAACAGTTGGAATCATACCGAAACATATCTGGGGCACAGTCAGCGATGATCAATTCATCTTCAGTCAATACAATATACAACCAGTCGGATCTGGACCTTATGTAGTTAACTCAATATCTCACGACTCAGGAGGTATTCCTACTTCATACATCTTGAGCTCATGGAACGGATATTACAATCAACATCCATATATAAGTGCTATTACATTTAATTTTTATACTGATGAAAACAATGCTCTATCCGCATTAAATTCTGGCTATATAGATAGCTTGCCTTCTATAGACCCAAGTTCAGCAGCAAAATTAGCATCTAATAAAGCCGAAAGTTACACAGTTCTCAATTCCCCTCTTCCTCGTGTCTTTGGTGTGTTTTTCAATCAAAATCAAGCCCCTATACTAGCTGATCCTGTCATTAGAACTGCTTTAGATATGGCAACAGACAGGAATGCCATCATCAATAAAGTTCTTTATGGATATGGTGTCTCCACTCATGGACCAATACCAAGAGAACTTCTTAGAGATATAGGTCTAGATTTACCGTCAACATTCATAGATACTGCTGATGTGGCTGGCGCACAAGCTTTATTGGAGAAGAATGGTTGGAAGAAAAATTCTGCTGGAATATATGAAAAGAAATCTGCAAAGCCAAAAACAGCATCAACGACTATTTCATTTGATATATATACGGCAAATTCTCCTGATCTAGTCGCAACAGCAAAGATGTTGAAAGACCAATGGGCTAAAATCGGCGTACAAGTCGATGTGCAAGTATTCGAACCTTCTGACTTATACCAAAACATCATCCGCACCCGTAAATATGACGCGCTTCTTTTTGGCGAGCAGATAGGCAAAGACCGCGACTTGTATGCTTTCTGGCATTCTTCTCAACGCAATGCTCCTGGATTGAATGTTTCTATGTACACAAATAGCAAAGTTGATGCTCTTCTATCTGATATTCGTTCAACTTCTAGCACCACCGTTAGTATGTCGGATTATACAAAGCTTGATCAGCTTATACGTGGAGATATGCCTGCTATATTCTTATATTCTCCAGATTTCATATACGCAGTGCCAAAAGATCTGTCAGGGATACATTTAGATTCGATAGTCATTCCATCAGACCATTGGGACTCGATCATCAATTGGTATTTACAAACAGAAAAAGTGTGGAAAATCTTCAAAAAATAAAAATGAATAACGAAAACAACAAACCAAATAGCCAAACGCCTCGACCAGCTCAAGGAGCACGTCGACCTTTTCAGCATAGACGATTCAATAAAACTAGAACGATCTACACAAATAAACCTGGTCAAAATGCACCAGTCAGCCCCACGGCTTCAGCAAATAACAGTAACGTTGCGCCAAATGGGCATCGCATAGTTCTTGGTAAAGCCGCTCATCGAGTAGTTCCTCGCCCACAATCAGTTACAACGACAAAACACGCACCTATGCACTCAATGCCAACAGATAAACATGTAGCCGGAAGCCGTATGAACATTGTTCGTCCGGACGCGGCCAGATCTGTTCGTCGCGGTCCGCATAAGCCTGTTATGAAGCGCGAGGGTGATGTTATCCCACCACTTGCAGCAGACAGTGTTCGCATCATTCCTCTTGGCGGTGTTGAAGAAATCGGCAAAAACATGACAGCTATTCAGTATGGCGACGATATCATTGTTATTGATATAGGTTTTCAATTCAAAGACGATGATACGCCTGGTATCGACTTCATTTTGCCAAATACAAAATACCTAGAAGAGCGTCAAGATAAGATTCGTGCAGTTATCATCACTCACGGTCACCTAGATCATATAGGCGGTATTCCATATATCATGCCACGTATCGGTAATCCTCCACTCTATACTCGCTTACTCACATCTATCCTCATTCAAAAGAGACAGGAGGAATTCGCCCATGTTCCTAAAATTGACATTCAAGTCGTTGAGAAAAATAGCACCATCACTGTTGGCAAGCTCAAAGTTAGATTTTTCGCTGTCACTCACACTATTCCTGACGCCATGGGTGTCATCATTGAGACCCCTTACGGCTCAATAGTTCACACCGGCGACCTTAAACTCGATCATGATGACGGTGTCCCAACTGAAAACGAGGTCGCAGAATATGAACGTGCCTTTCCTATCATCTCTGGCGGCATTAATTCATACGGAAATCCGGTTGCGAGCCCTACGAACGTACTCATCCTTATGGCTGACTCAACAAATGTTGAGAACCCTGGATTCTCATTGCCTGAAAAAGTCGTGCACAAAAATCTAGAAAATATCATCAAAGGCATGACTGGTCGTCTCATTATCGCCACATTCTCTTCACTTCTAGAGCGTCTGCTCCGTATCGTAGAATTCTCTGAGCTCTATGGTAAGAAAGTCATCGTTGAAGGACGCAGTTTGAAGCAAAATATTGAGATCTGCAAACATTTAGGTCTTCTCAAGGCTAAAAAAGAAACGATGATTTCAGTCGATGATATCGATAAGTATCCGCCAGATCGCATTGTCATCATCTCTACCGGTGCACAGGCTAACGACTTCTCTGCTCTCGTCCGCATGTCACAAAAGACTCATGCCAAGATCAAAATCACTCCTCGCGACACTATCGTCCTTTCATCCTCAGTCGTTCCAGGAAATGAGCGAGCTGTTCAAAAGTTGAAAGATAACCTATCCCGCCAAGGCGCAAAGATCCTTCACTATAAGATCGCTGATGTCCACTCATCTGGCCACGCTAACCGCGACGAGACCGCTTGGATACACCGCGCTATCAAACCAAAATTCTTTATGCCTCTTCACGGCTATCACTATATGCTTCGCGCGCATTGTGACATAGCCAAGGAAGCTAACGGTCTCCTAGAGTCAGATGTCGTCGTTCCAGATAACGGTAATGTCATTGAGATACAAGAAGGTGGTAAAAAACTCGTAAAATTGAAAGAAAAAGCTGCCTCAGGACTCGTCCTCGTTGACGGATTCTCTGTCGGCGATGTCCAGGATGTCGTCATTCGTGACCGTCAGGCGCTGGCTCAAGATGGTATATTCATCATTTTCGGCATAATGAATGCACAAACTGGCAAACTCAAGAAATCTCCAGACATCATCTCCCGCGGCTTCGTCTACCTCCGTGAATCACAGGAACTCCTTCACGAGGTTCGTCTTCTCATTCGTGAGACTTCCGATGCTGCAACAAAAGGAATGAATCCTTTCAATCTCGACATCGTCAAAGATAATATCACCGACGCTGTTCAAAAATATCTCTTACAGAAGACTGCGAAGAGACCAATGGTTATTCCGGTTATTTTGACGATCTAAAAAAGCGCCACGGGGCGCTTTTTTGTTTTATTGCAATGCATTGATATCTTGCTGCAAACTCGCAGCCAAAGACAGAACACTATTCCCATAACCGGAACTTCCATTAGATGCCCTGCAGCTACTGCCAGAGTAATACTTACAAGCCGCATTTCTCTGTGCGGTATAGCTAGAAGAGTTTGCTCCTAGATCAGAAAGATATAAACCAGCGGCCATGAAAGCATCAAGCGGCCTCCATGGATTTGGCACATCTATGCCGAGTGCGCTAGCAATACGACTCTGGAAAAGCACCCATGTTGAAGCGATAAATTGTGCTGGTCCCATGCCTCCGCCATAACCGACTGATTGTGGGCAAGAGACAACTGTAGTCCTGAAATCATATCCCAAAGCAGATGTTATGCTCAAGAAAGGCTGAACGTCTCGACCAGGCTTCATAACATTAGAAATTGGTTGGCTAGTCTTTGTATTTATGCCAGACCCATCAGACGGATTCGTGAGATAACATGTTCCGACATTGCCACCGATATTCGTTTCTTGTTTTAAGATAGCAAGCAAGAAAGCTTGTGGAACGCCCAACGTTTTATAGACAGTATTCGCATAGCTCAGAGCATCGCCAAAAGGAATTGCTTTCGAGCCAGCCAATGGAAATAGCGCTGCGCGAATCTGTGCGGCTTTAGCCGCCTTCTGTGCGACTAGATTGCTATAAGCTTTTTCATTTCCTTTGCTGATAGACAACAACTGTTTTTGTTGAGCCTGATCAGCAGCGATCGCCTTTTCTTGCTGTTGAATAGCATATTTAGCATCCATCTCTGCATTTTGGCGGGTAGTTAAAGCATCTTTCTCAGCTGATGTAGAAGCTTGGTCGCTACGGAGCATATCAAATGTCGTCTGCAAACTTTGCTGCAAAGAATCAAAACTATCAACGTCTTTGAAAAAGCCAGCGACAGTTGATTCTGACAAAATTATCTCTGGTAGAGAATAAGCATCTATCTCGCGAGTCTTACGCAAGAGATCTGCTAGGGTCTGTTTGCCTTTATCTATGTTCGTTTGAAGATCAGCTATATGATTACTCTTATCTTGAATATCATTTCCAAGAGTCTGTATGAGAATATTTTTAGCTTTAATATCGAGCTGTGCGGTCTTTATCTTTGCCGTAAGGACAGCTATGGCCTGTGAAAGCGATGCGCTCTGGCCTTGGGCCACATTGAGTTGCTGCTGTGCAGCAGCTTCTTCAGCGAGAACCTGATTCAATTCGGCCTGACAAGCAGCTTTCTCAGCATCTGTATTGCATTGCAAATTTGCAGATGTTTGAGCGTGAGTTATAGCCGGCACAAACAAAACGGTAGCTATAAATAACGTTCTCAATAAAAAAATACTAGCAACAGATTTCATTCCTTTGATTGTAACAAAAAAGCCACCTTATCGGTAGCTCTTATACTTAATTTATATTCAAAATTATTTCTTCTCTGGAGCTTTCTTAGCATCCTTAGCATCAGCCGCTCCCGTAGCGCCGGCTGGAGCTTCACCTTCCTTAACTTCCTTGCCCTTTGCCTCAACCTCGATAGCTGACATGTCGATAGCTGCTGGAGCCTCTTCCTTTTCCTCACGGGGTTCTGAGATAGATGTGACTACTTCCTCTGGATTGATTTTCAAATCGACGCCCTTTGGCAGAATGATATCTTTTGCATGAACAACATCTGAAAATTCTACAAGTTTAGAAATATCAACAGAGAGTTCGTGTGGAAGATCGCGAGGAGCTGCCTCGATTTCGATTTCACGATGAACCTTAACGAGAATACCTCCTTTATCCTTCACTGCTGGAGAAACGCCAACATAGATAAGGGGAACATGAACCGAGACTTTCTTTCCCTTCTCAATAACATAAAAATCAGCATGGCGAGGCTCACCTGAAAGTGGATGAACATCAACTTCGTGAATGAGGGCTTCGTGTTCATTATTCCCTTCCTTTAGGATGATAACTGATGATTCACCTGCTTTTTTCCAAACTTTCTTGAATTCCTTAACTGGAACAGCAATAGAAGTTGAAGCTTCCTTTGGACCGTAAAAGACGGCTGGCATCAAGTTTTTAGCTCTTACAGCGTCCAATTTACCAACAATACTGCGTTTTTCTACGTTTAATGTAAGCATAATAGTCAAATAATTATAAAGTTAGAATGTTGGGCTATTATACACGACTGACCAAATAAGTCAAAAGGTGTAGGCTACTTGCACACACCAGCACCAGCGATATTGGTATTAATATTTGACCAACTGGGTGCAGTAGCAGATGTAATTGTATTACCTGTTGAATCAACACAAAAATACCCTGTGAATGTTCCTGCTGTGCCTATTGCCGCGTAAATAGCATATTTTGTTGGAATAGTTATTCCATTACATGAACTGTTACTATTGGCATTAGTAAATACTACAAGACCTGCTGTTGCACTTGGTAGAGCTGTATATGTGTTACCCGATAAATTAGGAGCAATGCCACCATTAATATTTGTGATGTCTGTAGCAACTGATACACCGACACTATCAACAATATTTGAATTATAATTACATGGTGACGCCAATACATTACCTGGAGTAAAGACCGTAGCTAAAGGATACGTGCCATCGCCAGCTCTCAATAACTCAAACTTATTTCTCATTTGTATCACCTCCTGCTTTATTCTTGCATACTTAGATGCCGATCTTGCATTATTCAACGCCACCAAGATAACTGACGACAGAAGAGCGATTATCGAAATAGTCACCATGAGTTCTATCAAAGTAAAACCGCCACCAAATTCTTTATGACCTCTTAAGGTAAAAGATTTCATCTGATTCAAGAGATTTTATAAAACCCCAAAATATTTAAGAATAAAGAAAGAAGCTAAAAAATTAAACGCAATCACAGCTATAAGTATAGCTTCTCCAGTATCTTCTGACCTGACTACGCCATGTGATATCAACCAGCCAATCATGCCAGCATCGGAACGTGACTTTGATCTATATGCGCCAGACCCATTAGGACCTGGCTTTGCATAATTTGTATTATCTTCCTCAAATTCTATTCTTGACATGGGATTATTATAGCAGATTATTTATTATTTGCAGTTTTTCTAGAACGACTTTTTGCATAGCCAACTTGGCTGGTTTTAGAAACTTATATGGCGCCACTTCATCAGGATTCTCTGAAAGAGATTTTACCAATCCAGACTTATAAGCCGTACGTAATTCAGTATTTACATGCACTACAGCCACACCGGCTTTGATAGCTTCTTTAACTAGGCTCTCACCTTGACCTGATCCGCCATGCAAAACTAAAGGCAATCCTGTTTTATTATAAATATTTGCAACTCTTTCTGAATCTATTTTTTTAGCTTTAAGAGTTGCTGCCATACCACCCTCAAGCATTCCATGAAAATTTCCGACTGCCGGAGCAAGCATGTCTATACCGGTCTCTTTCGCAAAACGCTCAGCGTCTTCTGGATCTGTTAACTGCACACCAACAGGAACAGACGGTATAACCTCCGATGACTTACCTATATAACCCAATTCACCCTCAACGAGCACATCGCGCCCACAACCCCTTGCATACTCGACGCATTTCTTTGCCATCTTTACGTTATCTTCAAAAGAGAGCTGTGCTCCATCGAATATCACAGCATCAAAACCTGCGTCTATAGCTTCTTTAACTTTATCAAAAGAATAAGTATGATCTGCATTCAAAAATATTGACTGGCCGCGCTCTTCCCTGATGCTTTTGACTATCGCAGCAACTTGGCGAACACCGACATAGTCTCTCTCGCCTTCTGAAACGCCAATTATGACTGGAACATTCAGCTCTTTAGCTGCATCAACTACTGCCCAGATTCCATCGAGGGTCGAAATATTGAAATGACCTATAGCGACGCCTTTGCTTCGTGCTTCTTTTATATATTCACGTAATGTCTTCATGGTATAATAATACCATGTTTAAAAGGCAAATTGATATACTCGCTATCGGCGATATCACAACTGACGCATTCATACGTCTCAAAGACGCCAATGTTCACTGTGAAGTCGATAAACATAACTGTCAGATCTGCTTGCCTTTTGGAGATAAAATACCTTTTGAATATGTAAAAGTAGTTAAAGCTGTCGGCAATGCCGCTAATGCCGCTGTTGGAGCAGCTCGACTTGGACTTTCATCTGCCCTAATAGCAAATCTTGGCGACGACCAGAATGGCAAAGATGATCTAGCCGAACTACAGAGAAATAAAGTCATAACCAAATTCGTAAAAATAAATAAAAACAAGCCTAGCAATTATCACTTCGTCCTCTGGTATGACGTCGACCGCACTATTCTAGTCAAACACACTGAATATGACTACGAGCTTCCAGAGTTCCCCGAACCAAAATGGATTTATCTGACCTCGCTTGCTTCCACGACTTATAATTATCATCTATCCATTGCCGATTATTTGGAAAAACACCCTAAAGTTAAACTAGCTTTTCAGCCCGGAACTTTTCAAATGGAACTAGGTTTAGAGAAACTTGCACGCATATACAAAAAAACTGACCTGTTCATTGTAAATGTTGAAGAGGCACAGCGTATCCTTCAAACCAAGACCAGGGATATAAAAGCTATGATGAAACGACTTTCTGAATTCGGCCCAAAACTTGTGGCAATAACAGATAATGCTGATGGTGCTTATCTGTTTGATGGTGAACACTACTATCACGTACCAATGTACCCAGACCCAAGACCGGCTTTCGAGCGTACAGGTTGCGGAGATGCTTGGGCTTCAACTTTTGTATCTGCACTAGCCATGGGCAAACCACCCCTAGAAGCACTCGTCTGGGCCCCAGTGAATCCTATGTCAGTTGCTCAATTCGTCGGTGCACAAGAAGGCCTGCTCACAAAAGAACAGCTAGAATGGTGGTTAAATAGAGCTCCAGATGATTACAAACCTAAACAAATATAAAAATAAAGGTTTTACTTTCGTAGAACTCCTCGTGGTTATCTCCATAATTGGACTTTTGTCTAGTATCATTTTGGCTGCTTTACAAGGTGCCAGAACCAAGGGTCAATTGGCGAGCGTGATCGAGTTTGATACTTACAACTATCATAAGCTCGGGGCGAACATTGTAGCTGATTATGAATTCGACAACGCATCGAATCCAGGTTTAGATAGTTCTGGTAATGGTTATAATCTAACTGTAGTAAATAACCCTACTTATGTCTTAATAGACCCTACTAGTAGTCCATCCGGTTCAGGTTCATCACTTAAATTACTAAAATCATATATCAATAGCACCGGACTTAGTGGTTCATTGCCAACTATAAATTTGATTGGCAGTGGTTCCAGTGGTTTGACTATAAGTCTTTGGAGTAAAATAAATTCAAACACTTCTAATAGTGTACTGTTCGAGATTGATAATTCTAATGGTGGTACAGGATATGATCAACTAAGATGTATGGCTAATGGCAGTATGCAGTTAATAAACCTTTGGGGATTTCCAACGAATATATTCAATAGCAGTGCAGTCTGTAGTGATATAGGCAATTGGCATAATCTCACTATCAGTTACAATTATCTTGGAAATCCAAACGTTTCTTGTCCTGCTCCCGACGAGGGACTACTTTCAATCTATGTAGATGGCAAAGAAATGTTAACAAATTCTTGTAATGGGTTCATAAGGACAAAAATCACCAGTCTATCGATTGGAAATGGAATTATTATGAATAACCTTTCACCTTTTATTGGAAATATAGACGGCTTTAAGATATACAGTGACTTGTTAACTGCATCTGCTATACAACAACTCTACGCCGAGGGTCAGAAGGTTCATCCTAACCTCGCCCAAAAATAATCAGCCAAAAATCTTCAATAATTTCTCTTTCTCATTTTCAAAATTTCCATCAACGATAGCTTGGCGTAATTTTTTCACCAAATTAACTAGAAAATACAAATTGTGAACTGACAAAAGCGTTGCACCCAACATTTCTTTTGCTCGGAAAAGATGCGCTAAATAAGCTTGTGAATAATTTTTACATGTATCACATTCACAACTTGGATCAAGTGGACCAAAATCTTCTTTGTATTGTGCATTCAAAAGATTGATGCGACCAGTATATGTATAAGCTGCTCCAGTGCGCGCCAATCTAGTCGGCGCAACACAATCAAAAGTATCAACACCATTTTCAATTCCAAGAATTAAATCTATTGGCTCACCAATGCCGAGCAAGTGCCTTGGCTTATTTTCAGGCAACTCTTCACAGACCCATTTAACCGCAGTACCAATGTCATCTTTATCAAATGAACCGCCAATGCCAAAACCATCAAAACTTTCACCATTTTCAAGCTTCATAGCACCAATATCTTTTGCGCTTTGACGACGCAAATCCTCGTGACGACCACCCTGGACAATTCCGAGCAAAGCAATTTTATCGTCATACTTTTTATGTTCAATCAAACAACGCTCAGCCCAAATTTTTGTTCTCTCCACAGCCTTCTTCTGATAATCATAATCCGCGCCTGGCGTAGCACATTCATCAAAAGCAAAAATTAGGTCCGCACCAATATTATGTTGAATCTCAATCGATCTTTCTGGAGTAAAACGATGCTCACTTCCATCTATTACTGATTTAAAAGTTACACCATCATCATCAATTTTTGCCATCATCGAATCAGATTCTGGATTCGAGATTTCAGATTCTAGAATCTCGTCTCTTATATCTTTATTCTCTGTGATTATTTTCTTTCCTCTTCCCTTCACTGTTCCCAAAGAAAAAGCCTGAAAACCACCAGAATCAGTAAAAGTTGGACCAGACCAATTCATGAATTTACCGAGTCCACCCGCTTTTTTAATTATTCCATCTCCTGGCTGTAAATATAAATGGTACGTATTCGCCAATACGGCATTTGCACCAACTTTTTCGCGCACTTCATCCATTGTTACCGCCTTCACAGTCGCCTTTGTTCCAACTGGAATAAAAGCGGGGGTCTCTATGATTCCGTGTTCTGTCTCGATCTTTCCGGCGCGGGCCAAGGAATTTGGTGCTTTTGCTTGAATAGTAAACTTCATATATCCTATGCTACACTATCTTCATACTTTTAAACAAATATATGCAACACGACAAAAACAACAACCCGCTAGTTCGTTCGGAGATTCATGCAAAAGAAGTCGAAAATCACCTTGAGCGCATCCACCGAGAGTTTGCAGACGGCTTTGATTTCTTATCTAAATATTCAAAATCTGTAACAATATTCGGTTCATCATTAGCAAGTAAGAGTAGCGAACATTATAAACTCGCATATGACCTAGGTAATCGAATAGCTAAAGACATAAAATACGCCATCATCACCGGTGGTGGTCCTGGCATCATGGAAGCGGCCAACAAAGGTGCATACGATGCTGGCGGAATATCTATTGGAATGAACATCAGTCTCCCTCATGAGCACTCGATAAATCCTTACGTTACGCATTCGATGAAATTTGCTTATTTCTTTTCAAGAAAGACGATGATGGAATTTGCTGCTGAAGCATATGTTTTCTTCCCTGGAGGATTTGGTACTTTCGACGAGCTATTCGGCGTTCTCACTCTCATTCAGACTGGAAAGATTCCTCATGTAGCTGTTATTCTCATGGATTCAAAGTTTTGGAATCCAGTAAGAGATCTTATTGAAAAAACTTTGCTCAAAGATTTTCAAGCCATCGAACCTAGAGACATGAACTTATTTCATATAACTGATTCTATTGATGAGGCTATGGAGATCATTAAGAAAGCACCTATCACAGAATGGTGGAGAAATATTAATTAAATAAAATATACAAATAAAAATACCCACAGAAGTGGGCATTTTTATAAACGGACCGAAGGCAGTTTTTACTGCTTTGGGCGGGCTTCAGATACAACGATCTTGCGACCATCGAGTTCTGAACCGTTAAGCTTGTCGATAGCAGTAGCTGCATCTGCATCAGCGGCCATCTCTACGAAGCCGAAGCCTTTTGAACGGCCTGACATCTTATCGATGATAACTGCTGCTGACTCAACCTGACCAACCTGTTCGAAGCGCTTCTTCAGGGTGGCATCGGTCGTACCCCAGGCAATACTGCCTACGAAAAGTCTTTTTGACATTTCTTTTATTACCCGCAACGGATCACTTATACAGTAACGCGCTAGCGGAGCTCTACGTCATTAATTGCTAACGCGTAAGTGACGAGAAACTTACAGCGGTTAGTAATATAACATAACTCTATAAAAATTGCAAGTTATGCAATTAAAACGGCTATGTGTCAAGGTAATTTGACTCTTTCTAGCCGATTTTGGTATTATTGAGCTTATCAGGCCACACGGCTCCGAGGCTCCGGTTTTCCGGAGCCGATTCGTTTACTTAGAGCAGTCAAAATAATTTAAATAAAAACGCACGCCGTGAGGCAAGTGCGTTATGAAAACTAACCAGACTTCTGTATTTGTTCTTATCTCAAATGTTTACCACAAATTTCCGACATTTTTTTAGCCAGAATAATCGGTGGACAAATCGGCAGAGTCTTATAAAGAAATTGATTAAGAAGTTCGACTGCGAAAGGTGATAATGAAATCGCTTCTCGTTTCGAAGAACCAATCGACTCCAGAGCTTCAAAGTAATAACCAAGACGTTGGCCATTCGCCTGGGTAATATACTTGGAGACAAGACCTCGCATAAATCCCTCTGTTTCAGTGGCCGGAGAACTTTGGGAACGAAAACCAGCATCAGTTATTGCCCACACCATGAATTCCACCGCTCCCTTCTCCAACGCATTACGTTGTGGATTAGTAGCATTATTCCCCAACATGACTATTCCTTGAAGAACGCCACAGACACTGGCTTGATATGGAAATTCGTTCGTTCCTAAAGGAGAGCCGAACAATGCCTCGTCCTTTTGTGACCGTATTTTGTCCAAAAACTCCGTAGCCTCATCTGGATACGCCAACATAGTTGCAGTAATAATGTTCACACCTTCTCGAATCGAGGCAGCTTTTGGCAAGTGCGTCGTCAACACATCATCAAATACAATAGATGCGGACGTATCACCAATCAGTAGTGTAAACAGACCCAGATAACGCTTTCTTGCCACTTCTGGTTCCTGACCTCCAAAGAGCAAGGTCACCAAACTTTCAACGTTTCCTTTTAGCATAACCGTTTTCCTTTCACTAATAATCTCCGCTAGGAGAATTTCAAGGTTCAATCCCCACCGCTAATGGGTTAAATGAAAGAGGAACCTATTTCTCTTTCATGACTTTCATCTTAGACTTTACATCTGAAATACAACTTGTCAAGCCAATAAAAGATTCCTGATGCGAGGATTATTTCTGTTTACTGATTAATGATTACAGGTTACTATATTACCTATGGACAAATCCTCCCCAAAATACATCCCCACCATAGGCCTCGAAATACACGCTGAACTGAAAACTGCTTCAAAGATGTTTTGCTCATGTGCCAATAACCCAGACGAAGAAAGACCCAACGTAAACATCTGCCCTATTTGTCTTGGTCATCCAGGAACTCTCCCTGTTTTAAATAAAGAAGCGATCAAAAGTGTTCTGAAAATCGGCGTCGCCGTTGATGGTACTCTTGCCGATTTCACCGAATGGGACCGTAAAAACTATTTCTATCCTGACATACCAAAAGGCTATCAGATCAGTCAGTACGCTTACCCTCTAATATCTGGCGGCACCTTAGCTGGAGTAAAACTTGAACGCATTCACCTGGAGGAAGACACAGCTCAGTCTACTCACGATACTCACGAAAAGAGCTTGGTGAATTTCAATCGCTCAGGCGTTCCACTCATGGAGCTAGTTACTACTCCAACCATTCATGATGCTAAGACTGCGACAAATTTTGCTAAAGAGCTTCAACTCCTACTTCGTTATCTAGATGCAGGCGAAGCTAATATGGAGAAAGGTGAAATGCGTGTTGAAGCGAATATCTCTGTTGCTTCAGCCGAGGATACTGGCGCTAAGAAATTTGGAACAAAGACTGAAGTTAAAAACTTAAACTCATTCCGCGCTGTCGAAGGTGCTATCGCTTTTGAAATTGAACGCCAGATAGAACTTCTTGAAGCTGGTGAAAAAGTTGTTCAAGAAACCAGAGGATGGGATGATAAGAATAACGAGACCTATTCACAACGTTCAAAAGAAAGCTCTCATGATTACCGTTACTTCCCTGATCCTGATATACCAAAGCTCAAGATTTCTGAAATCCCAGAATTTAGTAAAGCTACTTTAACAAAAGAGTTGGTTGAACTTCCATGGATTCGTCGTGAAAGATTCAAGAAAGATTTTGGGGCGACTGATAAAGAAGCTGAGGTCTTCGTCGATGATGATAAGAGTGTGCTCACGAAATATTTTGAAGCCATTGTTGCGAAGCTTTCTAATAAAGATCAGAAAAATGCTCGTTTAGTATTGAACTATGTTTTGACTGATTATCTTGGCTTACTAAAGAAGACTTATAGCACTGAATCATTAGCAAATATCTCAATAGTAAATCCTGCTAATTTCGCAGAGCTCATAGACATGATTTCAAAAGGAGACGTGTCATCTTCAGGCGCAAAGAAAATTCTTTCACTAATGGTTACAGATGAAGTTTCGAAAGATATTTCACCAAAAAAACTTGCTGACAAAAATGGTCTTATTCAGAAAAGTGACGCCGCCTCACTCGAACCCGCTATTGAAAAAGTCATTGCTGATAACGCCAGTGTCGTCGCTGAATACCGTGCCGGTAAAGTTACCTCTATCCAGTTCTTAATCGGTCAGGCTATGAAGGCCACAAAAGGTGCAGCTAATCCTGCGGTTATAAAGGAATTGCTAGTTAAGAAGCTCGGGTAATTATTTCTTCTTACTTTCACCTTTCTGCTCCTCCTGCACATCTCTTGCAGCTTTTCGATAACGACAATAGTCACAACCAGCTTCTGGCTTTGGTGGTTTTTCACTCATGAGACACGCTTTCATCTTTGGTAGAAGCGGTTCTATCCAATCGGTATTTCCTGTATAAGGAATGAGATCAATATCAAATTCTAATTTTGCATCAAAAGATGCGACATCTGTCTTACCATTACAATAAACGAAGTAGCCAGTCGATGAAACATTGAATCCATTCTTGCGGAACAACCATTGATAGACTTCCATCTGACGCTTGTAGCCTATCTGCCATTCTTTATCCAATGAAACTTTCTCTTCCTTACTGGTAGATTTATAGTCGACGATAATGAGTTCCCTTTTTTCATTTATCCAAACATCATCGACTGCTCCAGTTATGAGCAGGTTTGTTTTCTTATCTAAATATGTGATGCCTTTGAAATTACTGCGCCAAATATCCATATCTTCATGCGCAAATGGTATGACATCTTTTACGCCAAAAGCATGCATTAGCGGATGAGGACGTTTCTTTTCGCGGAGAATATCAAATTCTTTTTTAAGTAAAGTATCCACTGCTGAGTTCAATGAAAAAGGAAATCCAGGTGGTCGAGCAACTCCAAGTCTGGCATCGAGGTAATAGCAAAGCGGACAATTGAGAAATAGATCGATCTTTGAGCGACTGGCCTTGAAAGGCTCGGTGCTTTTGGGGTCGAAGACATTTCGAGTGCGATGTGGATTATAGAAATCTGACATGGGTGAATTATAGCAGAAAATCAGTTCGCCTTCTCCTTTTTTAGTAATTTAGCTTTTTCCTTTGCACCTCTATTCCAACCACCAGTTTTACCGTCACTTCGGACAACTCGATGACAAGGAATTTTGGGGTCATAATTTGTATTCAAGATATTGCCCACTGCGCGATAAGCGCGAGACTTTCCTGCTTTAATAGCAACTTCTTTATAAGTCATGGTCCTACCTTTAGGAATCGACTGGACTATATTAAAAACCTTTTCTTTGAAAGAGATAATCATGTGCTAATCATATCGCAAACATAATAATGTTCAAATAAAAAAACCGCGTTGCTATTAACATAAAGTTAAGGGCGACGCGGGTGAAATAATAGGTTAAGGCTTCGATTGAACCACAACTGGTCTTGACCGAGCCACTCGAATCTTCATGAGGTTCTTGCGAACGCGCCGATTTAGAATCCCTATGACCTGTAATTGGCCAGATTTAACGGCAATCTCAACTTGTTGTGGAAGTCCGCCGCTTTGAGGTCTTTCGTAAACATTGAACTTCAGGCCTTTGCCTTGCGGATATTTGTTTGCAATTAGAGTCACAAGTTTACTCTCATCGCTCACTTGTATAAGGTCGGCCGAACCTCCGACTACACGACAATCGGGTATATACATACCTTCAGTCACACCAAGAGTTTTGGAGACTTGTTCATCGTTATCGCCATCACCAGTAGGTTCAACGAGTAATTGGTTTCTTTTCATAATTTCACTTTCGCTTACATGTTCTTCAGTTGTCGTGAACTCGGTGACCAAGGACGACTCCAACTTGGAATTGTCCTAGGAACCGTTGCTTTCAATGCCATCTGTTCAATCCCCTTTTTGAAGCTACTGATTTTCTCTTCAGGAGATTTAAGATCGTCAGGTGATACGACTTGAGCAATGGTTTGCTCTGGTTTGCTATTCGAATCCAACATATCCAGAGCTGGGAGGCTAACCTCCCTTAATGGAGAACGACGAAGCTGAACTGCTAAAATGGCCGCCGTCAAAGTTGCTTTACCGTGATTTACGTGACCAATGGTGCCAACATTTACATGTGGTTTTGTTTTCATGATTTGCATAATTCAAATGTTTTTCAATTTTCTATTTAAACTCAGCCTACAACTAAAAAGAGTTGCTGTCAAGCTACTCTTTTTAGTTAAAACTTATAGTAAATTTATGTGGATCTGCTCTCTTTATTTCGCATCAGACACAGTCACCTTTGTCATAACCACATCAGTTGTAGGCTTATCCATTCCATTCACAGGAGTAGCGGCGATAGCATCAACTACATCCATACCAGATATGACTTTGCCGAAGATTGTGTAACTATGAGGAAGAGGTGTGTCTTTTTGCATGATAAAGAATTGACTGCCGTTCGTATTTGGACCAGCGTTAGCCATAGCAACTACCCCGCGAACATAACCAGCATGATATGACGGCGTAGCTGGATTGAGCTCATCAGCAAATTTGTATCCTGGACCACCTGTACCTGTTCCAGTAGGATCCCCGCCCTGTATCATGAATCCTTCGATGACACGATGGAAGATGAGTCCATTATAAAAACCTTTGTTAGCTAGAGAAATGAAATTAGCAACAGTCTTTGGTGCATCATTATCATAAGTCTCAAAGACGATAGTACCTTTGTTAGTCTCAATAGTTATATTGTGCATAGATTTATTTGATGAATCTGATGATTGATTAATTGTCGAACTTGTTGTTGTAGCTGCTGTTGAGCTAGCTATAGTGGCTGCAGTAGATGTTGCGGTGCTCAATGCCTGCTCTGCTAATATTTGTTCTGGACTCTTTGGATAACCTGAAGCGTGATCTAAAGAGAACCAAGCAACAGCAATAACGACGATTGCAATGATTGAAATTGTGATATTTTTATTCATAGTTTAGAGATTATACAGTTCTTTGGCTTTGGCAACAACTAGACTGACAGCTTCATCTATAGGCTTATTAATGACGGCACCTGAGGCAAATTTATGGCCTCCACCACCAACAGATGATGCAAGTTTTGAAACATCGTAAATACTTTTACTTCCAGACCTAAAACTGAATTTGGTCATGCCATATTCAGTTTCAACGGCACATACAGCTATTTGCCATCCTGGAACTGTGCGCATAAATGAAGATATCTCACTTGAACGAATATCTTCATTAGAAAGGTTAATGCACAAACCATTTTCATTTGGGCATAAAATATCTTCAATTGCCTTCTTACTTACTACTGCAACCGCCATAATACCTCCACAAAACAGCTTGATATTACTGAGGGCTAGTCCTTCAAATGCTAAAAATCCTGGGGTGTTTGAATTTTCCATATCAGCAATCAATCTTGGTAAATCTTTTATATATAATGAGAGTTGTCGGACAATATCAAATGTATGATGATTTACTCCAGTCCATTTAAAAGCGCCTGTATCAGTATACATACCAATAAATAAATTAGCCGCAATTGAAGAATTCATCTCTATTCCCCATATCTGAAATAAATCAAATAGAACCTGGCAATTCGCAGGATAAGAAGGTTCTATAAGATTAATCGATCCAAAACCACCATTAGTCTGATGATGATCAATAACTATCACTTTAAGTGTAGAAGGAAAAATAACTTCGCCTTTACGTGACACGGTGACCAAACCACCCGCATCAACAGCAATAAACAGTTCAAACTCTTTTAAATCAACTTCAAAGAAATTCTTCTGAACGATATCTTTAGCGCCAGGAAAATGCATAAAGGCTTGAGGAATCTCTGAATCGCCTTTTATAACGGTAGCTCTCTTACCCAATTGTTCTAAAGCAAATTTCATAGCCAAAGCTGAACCAACACTGTCTGGATCCGGCGAAGGGTGACAATGCAGGAGTATATTATTAGCCTTTTTAATTTCAGCTAAGATAATAGGCGCTTTCTCTAGTATTATTGGTGAGACTTCTGATGTATTCATATTATTTATTAGGCGTTACTTATTTAACCATGTAACCGTTAGTTGTAACACAGTAGCAAAACTTACCCACAAAAGATACGGTATTTGAGCGTAAGCTACAAGATGTGAATACGGCCAGATAAAACTGATAGCCCAAATGAGCGTTCCTAAAATGAAAAGAATATCTACTGCTGCAAAATAATTATTCCTCAAACCAAATTGTATCGGCGAAAAAGAAAAATTAAATACCAGATTGAGAACAAATGGAATGATGACAAGTGAAGGTATTTCTCCTTTAAAAGCTAAATAAAAAACATACAAAAATGTCATTGCAATAATAATGTACAAAACCGTCCACACTGGACCAAAGATCCAGCTAGGTGGAGCGAATCTAGGTTTAATCAAAGTTGAATACCATGAATATGCTTTGTTCATATTATTTATTTTCTGCGAGATCCAAACATACAGAATTTAAACAATACCTCTTACCTGTACTAGTAGGACCATCGTCAAAAACGTGACCCAAATGTGAGCCGCGTTTTGCACAGACAACTTCAGTTCGACTCATGCCGTGGCTATTGTCTGTTACTAATTTTGTCGCGCCTGGTAAAGCTTGATCGAAACTAGGCCAACCTGTTCCACTATCAAATTTTGCATCAGAAGGAAATAAAGGATTGCCACAGACTTTACACATATAAGTCCCCTTTCGGTTTTCATGTAAAAGTTTCCCACTAAAAGGAGCCTCCGTTCCCTTTTCTCGAAGAACATGATATTCCTCAGGAGTTAATTTCTTTTTTAGTTCTTCTTCATTCATACCTTAATTATATCACTTTCGAATTTATAACTTACAACCTTAAGCTTTTAGTAAACTCGCAAACCTCTTCTGCATCTTTTCCAATTTAGGAGCAATGACCAGCTGACAATAGGGCTGACCTTCATGATTTTTGTAATATTCATGATGATAATCTTCCGCCTCATAAAAATCGCTCAACTTATTCAGCCTTACAACTTCAGTCACAACAGGCTTATCATAAGCTTTTGAATCATTTAATTCCTGAATGGTTTTTTCTGCCAACTCTTTCTGTTCATCATCAATATAAAAGATAGCCGAGCGATATTCTGTGCCAACATCATTTCCCTGACGATTCAAAGTCGTTGGATCGTGAGTATTGAAAAACACCGAAAGCAGATCTTCATAAGAAATGATCTCTGGATCATATTCTATCTTTATACATTCAGCAAAGTTGGTATTGCCGTTATAGATTTGCTCAGATGTTGGTCCTTTCACTGGATCAATCCCCGGGAGTAAAATTCCTCCGGCATAACCCGGTACAACTGAACTCACTCCCTTCAGCATAGAAAAAACCGCTTCAGTGCACCAGAAACATCCGTTTGCAAAGATAGCAGTTTTTGTCATAGATAAAATCTTAATGCTTTCCTCTTTTTGCGCGAGCTGCGCGTTTTGGAGCCAAGCGAAGTCGCTTTGCTGCTAGACGCTTCGCGGTCTTGTGACTGCGAGTTGTGCGCTTCTTTCCGACACCTGTGATTCTTTTTGCCATAAAATATTTTAATTATTTATTACTATTACGTGGCCAAGATTCTGACCGATTGATATTAGGATGATTGTAGCATTTTTTATCCAAAAGTAAATGTAAAAGCCTCGGCTCCAGCTGAATTAAATATGATATCTAGACGATGTTGTCCTGCTACGGTGTCGGAAAAAATATTGTAAAGGCGTGAGCTATCGATAGTTAAAATGCCATTTTTTACATCAGTCCCGCTCTGCTCTGCCGTGATCAGCTTTCCATCTATAAGGATTTGAGCTGTGACAGGAACTAGATTTCCAGAATCATCTTTACTTGGTGAAGCCACTATATACATTTTTGAAGCATTGAATTCAAAAGATATTTGCGCGCCAGAAGAAATATTTTGTATATACTCATGTTGTATATTCCATTTGCCTCCCAGATAAAACTCATTCGGCGTCAGATCATTTGGGACTGTGAAATTATTGGTATAAGAAAAACTGCTGATACCATTACCAAAAGTATCATTTCTCATAGCTCCAAAATACGTTTCAGGGCTTTGAGCCTGTATAGCGAGGTCTGACACAGTCGATGTCGCAACGCTGACTGTTCCAGCCTGACCCAAATACTGCATTCGCTCATTTAAAGCCTGAGCTATTCTTGCTTCAGTCTCGTCATAGCCGCCTTCGCCTATATGGTCATATATAACCCTTCCATGTATGTCTATGAGATATTTATGTGGCCAATATTCATTGCTATACGCATTCCAAGTCGAATAATCATTATCTAAGACTATTGGGAACTGAAGGCCAAACTGTTTTGCGGCAGCAGTGACATTATTTATATCTTTTTCAAATGAAAATTCTGGCGTATGGATAGCGACTATCTCTAGACCTTGATCTTTATATTTTTTATACCAATCATTTAAATAAGGAAATGTACGTTCACAGTTGATACAAGAATAGTCGATGAAATCGATCAGTATGACTTTTTTGCCGATAAAGTCCGCTAATTTGAATGGCGCACCATCGCCATTTGGACTATTAACAAAACCGGAAGGATTCACTATTTCTATGTAAGGACCTTCATCATTGGTCCCCGCGGAAATTTGTGAAGTCTGGCCCACTGATCGATTGGTTAAAGATTGGTGTATAGACTGTTCAATCTTTGTGACATCGAAGAAACCGCTTTGCAAGATACCAGCTTCAACTTTTTTATCCCAACCAAGAGCAACAGCTAAAGCTAGAACAATAAATAATATGCCCAGACATTTCTTGAACCAGCCTTTTGGATCACTGGCCCACTCAAGTTTATTAACTAGTTTTTGTCCAATGAAAGAAATCAACAAAAGAGAAAGTGCTAGACCAATTATATATGCCCATAAATCTATGACGCCCATAGCTAATGACTGTGGCAAAACTGTGGCGAGAATGACGAAGAAAGTCGGACTGCATGTGGTGAACACAGGACCAAGAGCCGCCCCGACTATGACATCAGTCCAAAAAGATCCGCCGTCTTTATAGCCTTTTGTGATCCATCGATCTGGTTTGTTGTGGCCAGGTATTTTTAAAACTATACGCGCCCAACCCTCTGGAAAAATGAGCGTCAAACCAAATCCTAGAAATATCAAAGCTGATACATAACTCCAAACGGAAGGCGAAATATTTATGAGCGCCGTCGATCCTTTAAGGATCAAAGTGAAAAGAAAAACCGAGACTGATAAAGATCCGATGATGATGAACGGCCGTCTCCTATTTCCTGATTCAGCCACAGCGCCACCCAGGATTACTGGTAACAACGGCAAAATGCACGGAGCTAAGACGGTTAAAATACCAGCTATTAACGAGACAATAAATAAGGTCATGCTATTATGATATCACAAATGCCAAATGACATTTCTAGAGATATGCTTGCTGATGAAGCCTTGATTGAGCTTGTAAAAAAGGGCGACGATAAGGCGTTCCAGCAACTGATGGAACGCTATTTGAAGCATATATTCAACTTCGTCCGCCAATATATCCGAGCATCGGATGATGCCGAAGATGTGACGCAGGACACTTTTTTTAAGACTTGGAAATATATAAAGCGCTTCAAAAAAGGAATGAAATTCAAACCTTGGCTTTTTACTATCGCTAGAAACACAGCACTAGATCATATTAAGAAAAAGAGGGCTATATCATTTTCAGATATGAATAATAGTGACGATAAATCTCCTTTGTTCGAAGATACTGTGGCAGATAACGAGCCACTTCCCCCTGAATTATTTGCTCAAGCCGAACTAGCAGATGAATTTAAAGAAGTGTTAAGCATGTTGCATCCTGATCATCAGGCCGTTTTAACTATGCACTATCAACAAGAGATGACCTTTGAAGAAATAGCCGAAATCATGGATAAGCCCATGAATACAGTCAAAAGTTGGCACCGTCGTTCATTATCAAAAGTCAAAGAAAAGCTAATGCACCGAAAACCCTTATAAATTCGTAGAATAATTGCAAAACCATGAAATCAGACCAGAATTACAATCAGATATATAAGAGGATAGAAAATAACGTCATGCTGCGTATCGAACGATCTCGACTCAACCGAGCACGTCTTTTTCTTACCTTACACATATCATCAGCAGTGATTGCGCTTTTTGCATTCATACCAGTAGTTAAAAGTTTCATCAACACTTCTTCACAATCTGGTTTTTCAACATATCTTTCTCTATTTTCGTCTGATTGGTCATATGCACTCGCATCATGGAAAGATTTTGGTCTTTCATTGATTGAATCAATGCCGATAATAGAGACTGTCCTTATAGTTGGGTTAATACTGGTGGTAGCCAACGCTTTACGAAGAAGCATGAACTATGTACCAATGATTCATAATCAACATTTGATTGCTTAATATTAATAAATTATCAAAATAAAATGAAAAATATACTGGAGACAAAAACTTACGGGAAAATAATAGTCGTGCTTTCGATCATCTTGATTGCACTCATTATATTTTCAGCGGGTATTTTTGTTGGATATTACAAAGCAACTTTTTCTCATGATCTTGATGATGTCTATAAACAAGGCTTCAATAGTCCAGAATCACCTTTTGCACCTTTTATGCATGGTGCTGATGATATCAACTCACACGGTGTAGTTGGTCAAATAGTTTCGATAAATCTACCAGATTCTATAATGATCAAAGGGGCACAAAGTGCAGAACAAATAGTCACCCTGTCGCCAGAAACGTCTGTAAGAATATTCCATGCTATGGCTACTACAAGCGATATAAAAGTTGGTGATCAGGCTATAGTTATCGGAACACCAAATGATAAAGGTGAGATACAAGCTTCCTTTATTAGAATTATTCCTCCTCCACCAATAAAATAATATGAAAAAAATAATTGTTAAAAACAAAATCTGGACTGGGGTTATAGTTGTTATATTGATATTCGTAGGATACGAAATTTATCAATACACTCTTCCAACAGCAGTACCACAATATACTCTGTCTAAAGCTCGTATTGGCAACATAGTTCAAACGGTCACTGGTACCGGACAGGTAGCTGCTACAAATCAACTAAGCATAACTAGCCAAGTTTCAGGAACTATTCAATCAATCAACGTGAGTGTCGGACAACACGTAAACACGGGTGATTTGATAGCTACAATAGATCCAACCAACGCCCTCAATTCATTAAACAGCGCCAAACTATCACTCGCCAAACTAACAGAGACACCGAAAGCTACAGATATTTCAAATTCTAAGAATTCTGTTGACCAATCATACAACACTGCTTTTAATGCAATATCAAATACATTCATAGACTTACAAACAGTTATGCCTGGATTGAATACCCTACTATATGGTCAAGGTACTTTTCTAAGTGATCAAGAGAGTACGAAATTATCATCAGTAGCTCAAACTTACCGTAACCAAGCTGGTATGAGTTTTGATAAAGCAAACACCGAATATCAGAAAGTATTAAATGAATACACATCTTTGTCACGTCAGAGCTCAACAACTACTATATTGGCTGATCTAAATGATACGTACTCTTTAGCACAAAATGTGGCGAACGCTCTTGATGATACCCAATCAGCTATAACATATATAACAACGAACCAACCAAACTATTCAGCTAAAGATGCCATCACCGCACAATCAAATGTAACCACGTGGTCAAACAGCATAAACAGTGATGTGTCTTCACTCCTCAGCGGGCAAAATGGTATAGAAACAGCTGAAAATGCATTAACTACGCTCATAACCGGTGCAGATATAAATGATATCCAATCAGCAAAATTAGCTGTTGCAGAAGCCCAACAAACATACGATAACTATTTCATTCGTGCACCATTTGATGGGGTGATCGGTCTCCTTCCTGCAACATTGTATAGCCAAGCAAGTGGTGGAACTAATATCGCCACTATCATCAGTGACCAAAAGATGGCGACTCTATCCTTGAATGAAGTTGATGCTTCAACAGTCAAAGTTGGTGATCCAGTATCACTCACATTCAACGCTATAAACAACTTCATAGCTACTGGAACTGTTTCTGAAGTCGATCTTGTCGGTACAGTCAGTTCAGGAGTGGTTTCTTACGGCGTGAAAGTAACGATTAATACAGCTGATGCACGTATAAACCCTGGAATGAGTGTGAACGCAACGATCACAACAAATGAGATAGATAACGTGCTTGTCGTTCCCTCAACTGCCGTAAAATCTCAAGGAAATCAGAACTATGTTCAGATATTTGATCCAACAATCGTATCTACATACATCTCAAGTCTGATGGCCGCAAATGGAATTACAAATACAGGTTTTGGAAGTTCAACCAGAACATACAATCCAGCAATGTTTGCATCATCGACAGGTTCAACAACACGCGGATTTGGTGGAGGTGGGCACGCGAACGCTGGCATAACCATGACATCTTCTGTAACCCCAACAACTATGGTAGTTACTGTTGGTGCCACTGATGGCACAAATACAGAGATACAAAGTGGTCTATCAGCTGGAGATTGGGTTATAACAAAGACAACAGCCGCCGCTAGTGTTACAAAGACAACGACTACAGCACCAAGTCTATTGAGTAGTATAGGCGCAGGTGGTCGTGGAGGAGGATTTGGAGGAGGTGGCGCTCGTCCTGCAGGAAATTAAAATGGTAGAAAATTAATATGATTGAAATAAAGGATATTAAAAAAACGTATGTAAATGGCGATAACGAAACTCATGCTCTTCGTGGAGTATCATTCACCATCAACGACGGTGAGTTCGTAGCCATCATGGGACCTTCGGGCTCTGGCAAATCTACTTTGATGCATATACTAGGCGCACTAGATACGCCAACATCTGGCACATATAAATTAGACGGCCATGACGTCTCAAAGCTTTCTGATGATGAGCTTGCCACTATCCGTCGGGATCGCATCGGTTTCGTTTTTCAATCATTCAACCTACTTCCCCGCGCAACCGTTATGAGAAATGTCACTCTGCCCCTAATATATGCCGAAGTTCCAGAAATAGAGCGTGAAAAAAGAGCAACAAAGGCTCTTGAAGCAGCTGGCTTAACCGAAGATCGCTTTGGACATAAATCAAACCAACTATCTGGTGGACAAATACAGCGTGTAGCTATCGCTCGCGCGCTTGTAAATAATCCTTCCCTGATTCTCGCCGATGAACCAACTGGTAACCTGGATTCACAAACTGGAGATATCGTACTTGGTACTTTCCAAACACTTAATAAAGAATTCAAAAGTACTATTGTTTTAATCACTCATGAACGTGAAGTTGCTGAACATGCCGACCGCATTATCTATATAAAAGATGGTTTAATTGTTGAGGATGGCAATTCACATTCAAAGCGCATCATTAACCATGGCAAAAGAAAAGCTTAAAAAATATCATGACCACCAAAGACATAATCCACGAAACAACATCAGCGCTCACTGCAAATAAAGTGCGCACAGCCCTAACAATGCTCGGTATCATCATTGGTATAAGTTCTGTCATAGTTATGGTGTCTATTGGCCAAGGCGCGCAAGGATCGATCCAATCAAGCATTCAAGCGCTTGGCTCAAATCTTCTAGTAATATCGCCTGGAGCACAGCGTGGGCCTGGCTATCAAGTTTCTTCTGGTCGCGGTGCATCACATACACTCACGCCAGATGACGCTACTGCCATCTCTAATACCGTATCAAATATTGCTTATGTCTCACCTGAAGATTCTGGTCGTTACCAAGTAACAGCAAAAGGTACAAACACAAACACTACAGTCACTGGTGTAACAGCCGCATATTCAAGCGTTCATAATATACAAGTCAATGACGGCTCATTCATAGCCGACAATGATAGTAAGAATCTTAAAAAAGTAGCTGTCATCGGACCAACTACCGCTACTGACCTGTTCGGCACAGATGAGCCGGTAGGACAAACTATTGTTATCAAAGGTATCAATTTCACTGTTATAGGTGTCACTGTTTCAAAAGGAACAAGCGGTGGTTTCAATAACCAAGATGACGTTATCTATATACCACTCCAAGACGCTGAACTTTTTCTTGTCGGCAATACTTCTTACATAACATCTATCAGCGTCTCAGCAGTTTCAGCTGATGTTATGACTCAAGTTCAAAATGATATAACCACTCTCCTTCTAACTCGTCACAAAATATCTGATCCGACAGCAGCTGATTTTAATGTTTTGAACCAAGCTTCCATCGTCTCCGCAGCGTCTAGCGTCACTGGCACATTCACCATCCTTCTCGGAGCAGTGGCTGGTATCTCTCTCGTCGTGGGTGGTATAGGTATCATGAACATGATGCTCACCACAGTGACTGAACGAACCCGTGAGATCGGTCTTCGTAAAGCTATCGGCGCTAAGCGTAAAGATATCAGCACCCAGTTCCTAACAGAGGCTGTAGCACTCACCGTCATAGGTGGCACCATAGGCGTCATCTTAGGCTGGCTTATTTCCTTTGGTATAACTTACTTCGGTGTACTTCAAGCCTCTATTTCAACGTCATCTGTTCTGCTCGCCTTCGGCGTCTCTGCCGCTATCGGTATTATATTTGGATATTATCCAGCTCGTCGTGCAGCAAGTTTGAATCCTATTGAAGCGCTAAGGTATGAGTAAAAAATGCCCTACCTAAGTAGAGCATTTTGAAGTTTAACATTTAATTTTGTTTACCATCTTTTTGTAAATCTCGATCATTGTTCCGAGATTATCTTGGCGACGATAATCGAATTCGTTACCAGTGATCTGACCGATCAAAGCGCGAAAGAATTGTGGTTCTCGACAGTTTTTTATTGTCGCCAATCTTCCATTGATTACTCTACTTTTATAACGATAAAAACCTGCGAAAAGATAACTTATTGCGCTGACCGGCGTGTCGATACCGATATAAAAATCTTTATCGTCATGATACGTTTTCAATAGCTCTGGCAATCTAGCCCAAGCCCCAGCGATATTCATAACATGTAAATGACAATGATCTATACATTTACATCCAGAATTTCCGACAATGCCTCCATGTTCAAATATCAAGGCGTGGCGACACGGAAACATGTTTTCATCACTTAATAATCCGTCTAAAATATCGAAAATTGCTAAACGTTCGTTATTTTGAGTATGAAGAAATGACGGACTGCATGATTTAGGAATTACCAGAATATATGGAGTATGCGGAACAACTGGTCCTAAACCAGGGAAAGCCATTGCGAGCTCATTTTTAATAATGATCCGATCATTATATGGCCATATTGGTACCACATCCTTAAAAGATTCTGGTCTTTCAAATTCCAAACAAAATGGACATTTCATATTTTCCTTTCTAGAAAAAATATACTCCCACTAAAGAAGAGTTCTAGTGAGGAATTCCTCGGTAACTTTTTAAACAGTCCTAAGAGATAATTTTATGTATCTCGTCAGGATAATTAGTTAACCCAGACATCTCCTTTTTCCATTCCTTAACAAAAGCGTTCAATTCTTTCTTTGCGACTTTATCTTTCATGCCACTGATCATCTTATCTAATTTTTCAGCTACCAATTCAATGTCTGATTGTACAAACCTTCCAATAAAAAACTTGTAATGAGTAACTTCAAGATAATCAGCCATCTTAACTATTCGCGCCTCATCTGAAGCCGCATCAAGAATTTCAGCTGATAAATCCTTAAAATGTTTAGATTGGTCACCGAAAAACTTAGAAATGTAAGAATGATTTTCTGCTTCAAATTTTTTAGCATATTCTCGGGCTTTTGGATTTGCTTTGGCATATGGCATAGATATGTCTCCACCAAAAAGCTCGCCAATATCATGTATTGATGCAAACTCAAATACTTTGGCTACATCCAACTTGGCGCCGAGTGCATTTACTGAAGAAGCTAGTTGCCAAGCTATCATTGAGACCATGTAATGATGTTCAGTCAAATTCCCCATTCGCACATCGCCGCCCCAAATAGCATAGCCATACTGTGGTTGATTGCGAGTTATTTCTAATAAATTAAAAAGTTTTGTTAGATGTTTCATTTATTTTATTTATTACAATAGCAGTATAACAAAGTATATAAATTACGTAAGCGAGGATATATTCGGCATATCATACCAATTCTCCGCTCTGTGTGTTCTCCTCGTAGAAAAAAGGTATCTTGAGGATTAAACCATCTTTCACTGCTTGCAAAACTTTCTTAAGAGAAACGATTGAATCAAATTCAGTAGACTCATTTTTTATGGCTTCATCTATATCCACCCACATATTGTGACCATATTCTGTATCTTCTAAAAGTTCTCCGAAACATTCATCACTATAAGTTATTGGAAAGATGACATCAGAGAACAACTCACCTTTTACATACATGGTGCGACGTTCCATACCTACTAACTTAAAATTTGCCTCCAGCCCTGTCTCGATTTTTAGCTTTCTTGATGCAGCATCTTCAACTGATTCGCCCTTCCTGACGACGCCACCCATAACGCCAACTTTGCCATACGAAGGATTTGATTTGCGAATCTGATTAAGGATTTGTATTTTTTTGTTATGAATACGCGATACCACGGTCAAAACGTTCACTTTAAAAAGATTGGCGGTGCCGCTATCATCAGTAGCCGGATTGAAATCCGCAACATGCTTCACACCGAGTTCAGACAGTGAATAGCCATCATCTGTGCGGTTCAAATATCCCTTTTTAACAAGGAATTGTAGATGGTAATTAAAAAGATCATTAGGTACGCCTTTTTGTTGCAACTCGCTATAGCGCAACATTTTAGCGTTTTTCAGACGAGAGACTATGTGATTTTGAATTGGGGAAAATACGTGAGCCATGATTATAATTTTTTTTCGATAATTTGCAACCAGTTCGTTTTTCCATACATTTTCGAATTCTTATAGACAATATCTAACTTTAATTTATTAAAATAACCTTCCAATTCATCAATAGTATAAAAACTAAAAAATCTATTATACGAATAACCATAATCTTTTTCCTCTACCATTTCTTCGTCTAACCCTCCAACCCTCTTTCCTTTGACCGCGACATATAAATAACCGCCCTGCTTTAAAGTTTCAACCAACCTTTCAATTACGTCCAAAATCTCTTTTTTAGGAATATGAAGAAGAGATGCTTGGGCAAATACACCCTCAAATTTGGTCTTAAGTCCAGAAACATCCTTCATATCCAAAACACAAAACCTAATCTTTGGATTTTCCCTGTTAGCTATATCAATAAATTTCTCAGAAAAATCTATACCTGTAACGACAAGACCTTTTTCTGAAATATATTTTGATTTAATGCCTGCACCACAACCAATATCAAGTATATTATCCCCACTCTTAAATAACGAGCAAAAATGTTCCGTACCTTCAATCCACCAATCATCATTTTTATGATCAGCATACCAATCTTCAGCTATTTGATTATAAGTATCCTTTAAATTCATTCGTGCGATAACTTTACCAGAAAATAGTCTTTAATGCTAAAATATACATATGAATATCACCCCAAAAACAGTCCTAATCACCGGCATTAGCCGTGGCATCGGCAAAGCTTTAGCCGAAAAGTTTCTAGCTGAAAACTATAATGTAATAGGCACATCGCAGACTGGTACAGTAGATTTTATTCACAAAAATCTAAAGGTCTTTCAACTTGACCTTTCTATTCCTGAATCGATTAACAATCTATGCGTAATTCTTGATCGCGAGAATACGAAAATTGATATCCTTATAAATAACGCCGGAGTCGTTGCTGACGAAGATGAGACCCATGTGGTCATCGACAAGCTACGTCACACGTTAGAAATAAATCTTATAGGCACGATAGATCTAACTGAACACATACTTCCACTCATTCAAAGAAATGGGCATATAGTAAATACATCTTCATCGGCAGGTTCCTTAACTGATTCTGATTTCGATACGACCTCACATTATCCATTCCATTATCCTGCATATAAAATCTCGAAAACTGCTTTAAATATGTATACTCGAACATTAGCAATGAATCTAAAACATGAGAAAAGAGATATCACCGTTTCTTCCGTTCATCCTGGCTGGGTACGCACAGACATGGGCGGCTCAGATGCACCAATGCTTCCTGCTGAAGCAGCAAAATATATCTACGAGCTTGCCATCTCACATCCCGAGACAGGACAATTCTGGTTCAAAGGACAAAAGTATCCTTGGTAACTCAAGCTCAGGAAAACTACATCCTTCTACTGTCGTAAGCCCAATGCAAAAGAGCCTGTCTCTGCTTTGTATGACAAGTATCATCACCTGCTCGACAATTCTTTTTTATCTGCGCCACATGTCTCACCATTGCCTTCCAACGCTTTATCTGGCGAATATCATCACTGTGACGACGTCCCATATAATATCTGCAATACCACTGAAACCAGCCGCGCGGATCATCCGGATGTATCCATCCCTTCGCCAACCAAACAGATAAAGGTTGACTGGCATTTACACCAAAAAAATTCAACTCCGCAATATGCTTATCTGTTCCCTCTGGTGCAAACTTCGCATCTTTAAACCATTCTTTTGGAAATTCATCAGTACAATCTCTCATATAGATTCCGCCAAAGACGCCAAGTTTCAGCATCTCTCCAGGAGTTAATTGCGGTTTAAAATCTGGATCAAAATTTTTACCGATCGGTTCGGTGCGCTCATACTTATAGCCTTTTTGCATCAGATCATTAACTGTGATTTTCACTGGTTTCATTCTTTTATACCTCGACTTTACTGAATAACCATGCGCCTATTGAAAGAAACAGGATGGTAATAATAGCTATGACTGAAGCATCAGTACCGATAGAATGCAGAGAAATGCCCGTAAATGCCCCACGTAGCCCATCAACACCGTAAGACAGAGGATTTATGAAAGCTATCCATTGAATAGCTGCTGGTGCAGTATTGAGTGGAAATAGAGCTCCAGAAAGGAAGAATAATGGCATGTTAACCAAGTTCACAATGAGTCCGAAGCCTTGCATATCCTCCATAGTTGAAGCTATCGCTGTACCAAAAGCTGTAAAAACTATAGATATACCAAACATAAAAAGAAGTCCCCAAAGAATAGCAAAAATATCAGGACGAAAACCAATGATGATTGTAATGATGAACACGATAATTCCCTGAATGGTCGCGGTCGTTGCTCCACCGAGCGTGCGACCAAACATAATAGTCATACGTGACACTGGTGCAACCATAGTCTCTTTCAAAAAACCAAACTGACGATCCCAAATGAGCTCAATACCTGAAAAGACTGCTGTGAACATGATCGACATGGCGATGATACCTGGAGAAAGAAATTGAATATAATTACCTCCACCAGCTTTTGCGAAGACTGGTCCAAATCCAAAACCAAGAGCGACTAAAAAGACAATTGGCTGACCGAGAGAACCAATCATGCGCGACTTTGATCGGAAATAGCGCTTCAGTTGTCGAAGCCAAAGTATGTATATTGGATATAAAATATTTTTCTTCATAATCTTTTATCTTCTTACTCCCCTCCAAGCTTGTCTCATTTGACGAAGTTGGTCGACGCTACCAGCTTCTTGTTCACGGATATTCTTACCGGTCAGTTTAATGAAAGCATCCTCAAGATTGGCTGTACCAGTTGAAGCAATAATACTTGCTGGCGTACCGCTTGCAATGATCTTTCCGTGGTCAATGATGGCGACTTGGTGCGCAGACCTCTCAGCTTCTTCCATATAATGAGTTGTAAAGAAAACAGTCAAACCTCTTTCTTCATTTAATTTTTTAATATAATCCCAAATATAATTTCGGGTTTGAGGATCAAGACCGGTCGTAGGCTCATCTAGAAATAGTATCGATGGAGTATGCAAAAGTCCGCGAGCAATCTCCAGGCGTCGCTTCATACCACCAGAAAAAGTCTTTACTAAACTATCTTTACGATCCCAGAGTTCAACGAATTTCATCATATCTTCTATCTTCGCTGGAGTCTCTGACCTTGGTACACCATAAAGCCCTGCATGAAAAAACATATTTTCATAAGCAGTGAGCTCGTCATCTAACGAAGGATCTTGAAAGACAATACCGAATGATTCACGAACATCATGAGGGTGCTTTACAGGATCCATGTCATTCAGAGTAAGCGACCCAGAAGTTGGATGAAGCAAAGTTGTAAGCATTTTAATAGTCGTGGTCTTACCTGCTCCATTTGGTCCAAGAAACGCAAAAATAGATCCTTTAGAAACATCAAAAGATATATCATTTACTGCCACAAGCCCTCCTTTAAAAGTCTTAGTTAAATTTTTAACTGAAATACTGGAATTCATAGCCTATATAATATCATGAATTCTTAACGATATGATTAAAAGCATACTCAAGAGTTCCCGCTCCGCCCCCTGCTACTTTTTTCCCCGGATTAAAAATTCCTTGTGAATCCCAAATCTTTTTTACTTCTTCAAATAACTTGTAAACTTCATGACCATATTGCATCTCGATAAAAGGCGTACGGATGATTCCGTCATTATGTTCACCGGTGATAGAACCATGAAATTCGTGGATCAATCTATAAACTTTTACAGATAGATCCTCGATGATCTTCTTTGACTTTGGATCATTCAAATTCATAAGTGGAATGATATGGAAATTACCATCACCGATATGACCAGCTATTGTATATGTGAGATCGCGTTCATATTCACCTAATACCGCGTACAGTCTTGGCAAAAATCTTGGCAGAGTTGCAGGCGGTACGACGAAGTCGTCTATAAAAGGCGCAGTTCTCACACCTTTTACGTGTTGACGAAGCATATTGAAACTTTCTCGACGGATAGTCCAATACTTTTCAGACGATTGAACAGTCTTTGTAACCAAAGATTTCTCGCGAATATGAGTGTCGACTAGTGAAGCATGTGCTCTTGTGGCCATAGCTAAAGCTTCTTCATCCGTATCGGCCGTGAATTCAGCCATCAAAACCATTTTAGGCACACCGCCAGCCAAAACAGCCCAAATTTCTGGTATAAACTGAAAGGCCAGCTTAACGATATTCCCTTTCATTTTCTTAATCAAGCTTGGTAAAAACTTCAATGCAACCTTAAAAGTATTGTCATCGTAAGATTCAAAACTTTCAGGCTTAAACTTCATTATCTCAGTAGCAGTTGGAGCAAGTTGACTTAAATCTTTCAAGAAAACAACCAACATGTGCGAATATTTTTTAGGCTTAACTAAAGCAAATTCTATCTCTGTTATAAGCCCCAATGTTCCCTGTGAACCAACGATCACCTTTGTTAGATCAAAAGTCTCTTTATTCTTATCAGAATTTTTATTCCAAACATTCCACAGATAATATCCGCTCGAATTTTTAGAAACTATAGGCTTAGCATGCTGTATCAAATCATAATTTTTATCTATTAGCTCGTGCATCTTCCTGTAGATATCACTTTCAAAAGATGGAAACTTCTTAATCTGTTCCAGTTCATGCATAGATAGAGGCTTAAATTCATGCTCTTTTCCATCAGCACAAACCATTTTCAAACGACGGATATAACGCTCTGTTTTTCCATAAACAAGAGTCTTTTCACCGCCAGAATTATTTGCAACCATGCCTCCCACAGTGCAAAGCTCGCGTGAAGCTGGGTAACTAGGCAGTATCTGCCCTCCTTTAGCAAGAGTCGCTCTATCGAAGTCACGATAATAAACTCCTGGTTCCGTAATAGCACTACCATCCCTGACTTCTTTTATGTGATTAAAATTTCTAGTGAAATCAACAACCAAAGACTCAGTGAGCGGTCCTCCAGACATATCTGTTCCAGCTGAACGAGCAGTGAGCGTAAGTTTAGCTGGCCTGTTTTTAGGATTCTTTGAAACAAAATTTACTTGTGTGTGGCTGTTATTTTCGTCAGTTACATACCTAACCAGCTTTTTTATATCTTCAACATTCTTAGGAAATATAACAGCGGTCGGTTTAACTTCAAATAGACTAGCATCATGGCTAGCAGTATTGAGGTCAGTCGTCCAAGTGCTGACATCGCCTTCGATGAGTTTTGAAAGATTATTTAAATCAGACACGTGATTATTACCAATTGAAACTATAGACCCAAGGCTGAGCTACTGCGACAAGTGCCAAGATAGCAGCTGCAAGAGCGATGTTCTTTGTGAAGTTTATACGCTCGCCAATTTTAGTCATAGGATCCTCAATCTTCCAGTGTGCATGCATCTTCCAAGAAACACCGAGCAAGAAGACAACAAGCAAGAGGATACCGTAATGAGGACGAACACCAAGTAATATTGAAAGTCCGCCGAGAAGAGCAAGGATGCCAGAACCTATAACTGCAACCTTTGCAGACTTAACGCCTTTCGACTGTGCATAACCGATCAATCCTGCAGACTTGAACAAATGACTATAAGCGACCTGTAACCAATAGTAACCAAGGACTATACGTGCGATTAAAAATAATAAGGCCATAAAAGTTTTTATTAAACCTACTAATAAGTACATTATACCCTATTTTCTACCCGCCCTGAAAGCGTTACCTATCGGTAAGAAATCAGTTAAAAAGTTATAGGCTGCTGCTCCAACTGGACCCAAAATACCAAAAGCTACCAAACCTAAACCAACTATATTTGTTACAGCCCAGATCCAATAGTTTCCTTTCATAACACCTCTAGTTTTTTGAGCTATTTTTATCATCTCGGGTAAACGGTCTAGATGGTCTTTCATTATGGTTATATCGGATGCCTCAATAGCCGCATCTGCCCCTATACCGCCCATAGCGATAGAAACATCAGCTAAAGCAAGTGAAGCCGCATCATTCACACCATCACCAATGTAGCCAACAATATCTTTTCCAGAATGCTCTTTCTCAAACTGACGGATGAAATCAACTTTGCCTTGTGGAGTCATGTTCGAATGGTAATTATCGATATTAGTTTCAGATGCAACCACTGATGCGGTTTTCTCATTATCACCCGTGAGCATGTGCCATTCTTTTATGCCCAGAGCCTTGGTCTCTGAAACAATCTCTTTTACACGTGGACGAAGCTCATCTCTATACGAGAGTAAGCCAACAACCTTTCCGTCGACTGACAAGCAAGCTATGCCTCTTCCATTATCTTTTTCATTTTGAATATCTTTTTTGATCTGTTCAGAGACTGCTGATTTTCTGTCCTCCATGAATGATAAACGACCAACAAGCATATTTTCTCCTTCATGTTTAAACACAATTCCCTCTCCTGAAACCTCTTCAAAATCATCTGGCGCATGCAGTGGTATTTTTTGTTCTGTAGCATATTCAGTTATGGCTTTTGAAACCATATGATTTGATTCAGATGCTCCCATGAAAAACCTAACAGCTATATCATGTACCGAATACTTAGCATCATAAGATCGCATATCGACTATTTTAGGCTTGCCTCGAGTGAGAGTTCCTGTTTTATCAGTCAGGATGAACTTCATTTTTGATAGCTGCTCTAGAGCGCTTGAACCCTTTATGATTACACCTCTGTGTGCAGCATGTGAAATGGCAGCAGTGAATGCAAGTGGAACAGCTACAGCAATATCATCAGCACAAACGACGAGCAAAACCGCCAGAATCTCACGTGGTGAAAGTCCTAAATAATACATGACACCAGTAGCCAGAAGAGAAAGCGAAATATACCACTGAGTAAATCTATCGGCTGCGCGTTCGGCTTCATTCTTATCACGACCTGCTTCTTCAACTAGAGCAATCATACGCGCCAGAGTCGTATCAGCTCCAATTTTTTCAGTTTTAACTATTAGCGAACCAGATTCATTCACGGTAGCAGTAAAGACTTTTGAACCAGGCTTTTTATGAACCAATTCACTCTCACCAGTTAGAGATGCTTCGTCTATATCAGCTTCGCCAGAGATGACAGTCCCATCAACTGGCATACGCTCACCCGCTTCGACTATGACCATGTCGTTTGGTCGGACTGCGCTGATGTGGACTTCTTTAATGTTGTCATCAGAGTCTTTTATCCGAACATTTTCAACATGATATTTCATCAGACTTTGAATCGTCTTTTTTGCACGAGCCTGAGTTACATTGTCAAAGAGACGCGCAAAAGCCAGCATCAATGTGATAAAGGAAGCTGATACCCATTCATGAGAAATAAATGAGAATGTTAAAGCAATGGTGGCAAGCAGGTCTACCGACAGTCTTCTACTAAGAAGTGATTTGATAGCACTAACTAAGACTGGCAAAAGACCGACTATAGAAAGCACGGCTAGTAAAGTAATAGCGTTTGGTATATGCAAGGACTCTGGTAAAAAAGTAGATGCGGAAATTGGGACTATAAAAATGACTAGAATAATATCAAAAAACAGAAAGAACTTTTCGGCAATAGACTCAGAAAAAACCTTATTCATGGCTCTATTATACATCATTTATTCACGAATTTAATCGCAGTACACAGGATATTAGATTAAATCATTGCTTAAACTTATAGCTAGCGTAATATTCTCTCCAGTGCCCTTTTGATAGTTTTTGCAGTTTTAGTTATTTTGCAGTTTGAAAATTCAAAACCACAACCCTTTGCCAAAATCCCTATGAAAAAAATTACCTGGTTTCTAATGAGCTGGTTTTCCTTACCCGCATTCATTTTGCAGGATGCTTGGGCTGACGATTCACAGACAAATGATTTCTCAGCATTTGCTCCTCGTAAAAACACATTGATCAACATATACGAAGATCAGTTGGAAACACGGTCCATGACAGTGTTCTACGACCGTCTCGGCCCTCCAGCGATGTTAGACTGGACTACTAGCCGCTTAACCAGCGGTTACGATATACACCAACAATACATAAATGCTGGACAAGGCAGCATGGAACGTTCATTTATGTATAGCGTCCGTGAGACATTCACACGATCGCCCATGTTTGGATTAATCAGAGAAAAATCCGAGTATATGAATAATCTCATCGTCGGGACTATCGGCAATACAGCTGAAGGTCGTCTGGATACTCTGTCACCTACGCCAACGGCAGCACAATATGCCTTGCAGGAACAGTTGAGGCTCGATGGAAACTTGCAGTATGGATTTAGGCCATTCGACGGTAATCCATACGGCTATTTAGAATTCAAAGGTGGTAACTGGTTGAATATGCCATTATTTTATGGACTGATTCGCGGTCACGTTGACCCAATCCATAATTTTAAACCGACGATTGATGCTTTGCTGACATTCAACACCCCCTTTAATTCACAATTAAGCACCGGTGCGACATTTGATCCAACTCTTATAGGTTCATCTCGTTCTGATTTAGGTTTCTCAATCGACCTAAATCACCGGTTTGGCAAAAAACTACTTGATGGTTCAATATTCACGAGTTTTACCGCAGATGCAAAAGGAAATGGTATGGTTCGTGCCGAATTACATTTTCCTTGGTAAGATTTATTGAAAATAACCTAACACAAAGCGACCAGTCCCGCGATTGGCCGCTTTTTTATAACCTGGTTATATCCCTAGGATAGAATAGATTTGCAGTCCAACTTGCAACTATTCGGAGACGCTTTTTCCAAGAAATAAATTTAAATAAATAAATCGTGCGCCACAACCACCAAGCTAGGATTCCAGATATTTTTATATGGAATATCTCGCCGATAGCAAACCACTGGCCAACAGAAACCATTGAGCCCTTTGAACGATATTTAAATGTCTTTAATTTTTTACCTTTTATGGACGCTTTTATATTTGAAGCGATAGAATGAGCCTGACCAACGGCAACCTGCGCCAACATTGGCATAGAACCTGCCACATCACCTAAAGCAAAAACCCTTTCGTCACCAGATAATCTCCAATATTCATCAACCACCAAACGTCTATCTAAAATATTTGGCATATCGCCTTCAAACGGAGGTATTATCGGTGTGACTCCAGCAGCCCAAATAACTGTAGAAGCGGAAACTGTCGTATTATTTGAAAGCTCTATGCCTCTAGGAGAAACTGAAGTGACAGCTGATCCAACACAGATCTTCACACCATCTTTTATCAAACGATTGCAGGCGGCACTGCGAAGCTTTGGACTAAAGTTTTGTAACAATTCTGGACCAGCATGGATGAGCGTAACTGTAGGTTCAAAATCATGGTAATATCTTTTAACCATACCTTTTACGAATTCGGACAATTCAGAAACTATTTCGACGCCAGTCGGACCACCGCCAACAACAACAAAAAATAATAGTTGTGCGCGAACTACTGGGTCTTCGCACATAACCGCTTCTTCAAATGAATCAATAACTCTGCGCCTGATCATTACAGCATCATAAAGAGTTTTTAAAGGATATGTGTGTATATCGGCTCCAGGAATATTGTAATAATTCGTCGTCGCGCCAGTTGATATCACTAAGAAATCATAAGATATTTCATGCTTGACTCTATGATGAATATCATCGCCATTAACATCGCCAAGTATAGTAACTTTGCGATTTTTACGATCTATTGAAATGACTGTTCCTTGGCATATATTTATACCCGAACCAGCGAAAATTTCTCTTAGTGGCTCTGAGACAGATTGTGGTCCAAGAGATCCTGTGGCGACCTCATGTAGAAGCGGAGTAAATAAAAAATAATTTGTCTCATTAACGATAGTTACATCCGCCTCGCCTTTCTTAACAAGCTTTCTTAAATTTCTAGCTGTATACATGCCACCAAAACCGGCACCAAGTATGAGGATATGTGGCTTAATCATGGTTTTATTGTATCACTATTACCCAATCAAATGAATCGCTACGTATAAAACCCCCGCCCCAATGACGGTCATGGCTGTCGTCAAAAACTTTGGATGAGCATGATGGCTCTCTGGTATAAGATCGCTTGCGCCAATATAAAGAAAGAAACCAGCGAAAAGTGCAATGATGATAGCTAAATTTTGAGCATGAACAGTGAAGAATAGAGTTGCGATAATACCCAAAACTGGAGCAATGGCGTCAACCATGAGCCAAGAAAAAGCTTTAGAGCGTGTGCCACCATTTTTCAGAATCATATTGACTGTGTTGATACCGTCAGAAAAATCATGAGTCAAAACAGCTATCGTCACAATTATTCCAACAGCGGATGAGACTTGGAAAGCTAAACCTATGGCAAGACCGTCCAGAAAACTATGGATTGATAGGCTGCTTGCACCGAGAATACCGCGCCGGGTTTGAAGTTGGTGGGCGTGACCACCATGATCACCTTCTTCGTCATGAGCATGTGCGTGAAGGAATACTAAGCGATCTAATATTAGATAGATTAAGAAGCCAACAGCTGTAACAGTTATAAGGGTGCTGTTTGAATAAAATCCAGAGCCTAGATCAAGAGATTCAGGAAGAAGATCGAAAAAAGCTACGGCTATAACTGCCCCAGCAGAAAATCCTAGGATTAAGTGTAACTTATCGCGAAGACGAATAGCGAATAACCCTCCGAGGAGAGTTGCTATAAGTGCCCCTAATGCTATGAATACAATCATGTTGATTTAATTAATATAATAAATTGTTAAGAGCACTTTTTACATATGCTAAAAAATTCAAGTGAATGTTCTTGTATAATTTTAAATTTCTTCGTCTGACTTTCGTACATTTCGATATTTGAACGTATTGGACAAATGTCGACATCTTCCATGTCACCACATTTTTTACAAATAATATGATGATGATGTTTGCGACCGTCAATCATCTCATAAGATGCATGAGCCTTCCCTGTATTGATGCGGCTGACAACGCCGCTTTGTACAAGAGCTTCGAGCGTACGATAAATAGAAGTATTACTAATTTTTGGTGAATCTTTCTGTAGAATTTTATGAAGTTCTAGGATAGAAATTGGTTGTTTTTGAGCAGATAAAGTTTTTACGATAGCGATCCTTGGTTTTGTTGCTTTCAAACCAGAAGACCAGACAATATCTTTATTCATATCTCTGTTTGTTTCATCATTATAAGAATCTGTGGAAGAATGGCGTGGCATTTTAGTTTGTTAGTTTAAGTTTATTAAAAGAAAAAAATTCTCAAATACTGTACGGGAGGAACCTCCTGAAAACACAGTGTACAGTAGTTGCAAATCTTTTGCAACTAAATTTAAAACCAACCTTATTTCTACGTCACTTATTGAAAAACTTTTGCATCCGCTGTACCGGTGAATTTCGAGACACCAAACCACCCAGTAAAATGAAAAAACACCTTTGCGAACGCCTGATTAATCGCCCACCCCGTCTATTCGTACCTGAGTGCCTCAATCGGACTCTTTTTCGAAGCCTGATTAGCTGGATAACCACCGAAGACAAGACCGATGATTGCTGAGACCGAAATACCCAGGATAGCTCCTGACCAAGGAAAGACAAAACTCCAATTTAAGCTTAAGAAATGCGACAGAGCGAAAGCTATTACGAACGCCAAGGACGAACCTAAAAATATTCCTATGGCTCCGCCGATAACAGTGAGCAAAACAGCTTCAAGTAAAAATTGCGAGAGTATATCACGATCCTTTGCGCCAAGAGCCTTACGCAAACCGATCTCACGAGTACGTTCAGTTACTGAAACAAGCATGATGTTCATGATACCAACACCACCCACAAAGAGAGCGATCGAAGCGACTGCTACCAAGAACCAAGTGAGAGCTGAAGTGATAGTACCTAAACGATTTGCAAGATCCTGTTGTGTTTGAACTGTAAAATCATCTTTGGTTGGGTCAGTAATATTATGCGATTCCTCCAAAGTTAGACGAATATCATCGGCAGTGACTGGAACAGCAGCATCATTTACCGCTTGGATGATGATACGATTGAAATATTTCTGACCAGTCACATAAGTCTGGGCTGTAGTATAAGGCATGATCACATCAGCATCGAAATTAAAAAGCGATCCTCCGCCGGACTTAGGCAAAACTGCCACGATACGGAAATTTCGTCCCTTTATCTTTATATTCTGACCGAGCGGGTCTTGTGTATCAAATAAATGAGTCGCTACATCAGCACCAATGACTACATTGCTAGACAATGAAGCAACATCGCTCGAATCAAAGAATTGCCCCTCCGCTGGTATGAGGTCAAATATATCAGCGATATGATCCGTGGCGCCAAATATTGTGACTTGATAATCATTTGACGCATAAGAAGCTGTGCTAGCACTGAAGACAGTCGGCATTATAGAAGCTAATCCAGGAACATTAGACTTATTTTCTAGAGCATCTAGATCTTTATTTTTCAAACTATCGCTATAAAGTGCAGTTACGTCAGAAGGACCGGTTGGCTCACGTCCTGGAATTATAGCAATGGTATTTGTACCCAAGCCTTGAACCTCGCCCAAAATAAGATTCTGTGCACCAGCGCCAAGCGAGACGACGAGCATGATAGCTGTGATACCAATGACAATTCCTAAGATAGTCAGAAAAGATCTCGATCTATTTGTCGATAATCCTGTGAGCGAAGTTTTGAAAAGATGTCTTATGGTCATATGATTTTATTTAAATCACCCGCGCTACTTAACATATTCATCATCAACAGTTAAACGATTCTTCACTTTTACATCACTCTCTATAGTTCCGTCTATCAGACGAATGATGCGTTCCGCGTGATCAGCCGTAGAAGTCTCGTGAGTAATCAAGACGACAGTCTTGCCTTGCTTTTCATTTAAATCTTGGATGATGGACATTACTTTTTTTCCAGACTTGGAATCGAGGTTACCTGTTGGCTCATCTGCGAAGATGACTTCTGGGTCTGTTACAAGCGCACGTGCTATGGCTACACGCTGACGTTCACCACCAGAGAGCTCTGACTGATCGTGATTGAGACGATGAGACAGTCCGACGGCCTCAACTGCCTTAATAGCCAAATCATCCCACTGTACCTCTGGCACGTCAGAATAAACAAGTGGTAGCTTCACGTTTTCAAGCACACTAGTTCTCGCCAAAAGATTAAATGATTGAAAAACGAAGCCGAGTTTTTTATTACGTAAATCAGCCAATTCATTGCCTGAAAAAGACACGACATTTTTGCCTTCAAAATGATATGAGCCTGCTGTAGGTGTATCCAGCATTCCGAGCAGATGAAGCAGCGTTGATTTGCCAGAACCAGACGGTCCCATGATAGCTACGAACTCCCCTTTTTTTATTTCGAAAGAAACTCCATCTAGTGCGACAGTAGCCTCTAAACCATCATGATAGGCTTTCTTTAAATTTTTAACCTCAATGATATTATTTTGCATAAGTGACAACCTTATCACCAACTTTCAATCCCCCAGTTATCTCTATGGTTCCATCAGAGCCTTTTAAACCGACAGAGACAGGTACAGATGAATAACTCTTACCATCTGAAGAAACAATGCGAGCTGTGGTCGAAGTAGAAGTTATAACCAATGCACGATATGGTATTTCAATAACACCCAAAGCCTGATGAGTCAAAATCTCCAAATTGGCAGTCATGCCGGAACGCACACGATTATCAGGATTAACGAAAAGAAGGGTGACTTTGTATGTTGGTACACCTTCAAGGACAGTTTCCGCTGGGTCAATAGTTATAACTTTTGCTGGAAAGTCCACATAAGCACCATAAGCATCGAGAGTGCTAGAAGCTAAATCGCCTATTGAAACTTTAGCTATGTCAGCCTCAGGAACATAAGCCTCTATTTTGAAGCTGCTATCATTTTCTACTGCAAAGCCAGATTGTCCAGCCGCTACGAATTCCCCGACATTTGGATCAGCTTGAGTCACAATACCGTCAATCGGTGATGTTATGTTGTCATCATTAACGCTCACTTGTGCCTGATCGACTTTTGCTTGCTGTGCTGCTATAGACTGCGAAGAATTTCCAGCGAGTTTCAAATCATAAGCCGACTGCGCTTCAGAGAGCGCTGTTTCAGCAGAAGTGACTGTGTCTATAGCGCTATTTACTGTAGATAATCCTGTGTTCATAGTAGCAGTATCAGCGTCTATGATAGATTGCGGTAAACCAGAATTGCCTGGATTCATCTTTCCTACAATATTAGACAAATCACTCATAAAAGTTTTTTCGGTAGATAAATAACCGTCAACGCTCTTTATGAATTTACTTACATTACTCGAGGTTACTGATGATAATCCAGATGACCATGAATTTAGAGCGTCAGACACAACAACTCTTTCAGAGTCTATACTGTTCTGTACTGTAGTTGAATCAGTGCGAAGATTTATGGTTGGATTCACGCTCTGAGGATTCATGAAAAAATTATCCGTATAGTTCACCAGCGCCGATTGAGCTTTTGCATATCCATCATGAACAGCATTCAAAGCATTCTGTTTTGCTGTGTCTAAAGAATTTTGCTGAACATTCAATTCTTCAGGAGTCAAACTTCGTGACATATCGGCTAGAGTAGCTTGTGCGCTTGCTAAAGCCGCTCTATCACTAGCGTCATCTAAAGATGCTATAACATCCCCTTTACTGACTTTGTCTCCAACTTTAACAGGAATATTAGTTATAACTCCGCTTTTTTTGAAAGCCAAAGCAGCTTTGCCAATTGGTGAAACCGTACCTGTGACAGATACTCTTTCTATAACATCGCCGATCGTCGCTTGAGTATATTCAAAAGTTGGAGCTTTACTGCGATGCCTTAACCAGTATCCTAAAATTATCAAAATGATAATTAAACCCGCAATTACATACTTATTTTTAAAATGATAAAGGAATGAACGTTTTTTCATGCCTACAATTATAACATAAAATTAGTATTTTCTGATGACACCTCTAACTATAGCAGCAATATTTAAACTAATTTCTGGATATATTGGCTTGTAATTTTTATTTGCAGGCTCAAGGAAAACTTTGCCAGCTTTTTTACGTAAATACTTCATGGTCCAACCACCATCAACTTCTGCAATGACAATGTCGCCATCTTTAGCTTCACGAGTAGCGCCTGCTCCACCAAAACTTCCAACACGCTCTGCAATGACTAAATCACCCTCATTGATACCAGCTTCAATCATAGAATCACCCTTCACTTCTAGCATATAAGTTTTGTCTTTATTTTTATCACCTATCAAATATTGATCGATGTTCATAGTATCTAAAACATGCTCTTCAGCCATGGTTGGAAAACCAGCCTCAACAAGACCCAAAACTGGCACTTCCCCAATAAGTTGATTTGGAATGAGTCGTCCACGAGAATCTTTATCAAGTACTTGATCTGCGACGAGTTTATTTATCAGTTTATAAACCGCATTCTTCGACTTGAAACCAACAAGTGACATAATCTCCTGATACGCCGGCATGCGTTTATTGTCTCGATAAAAACTTAGGATTTTATTTTTGTAGGTTTCGTACATAATTTGATTATAGCGTGTATTCTGATCTCTTTCACTAGAACATGAACATGTGAGCAAAATTGAATGTGTTGAATATCGAATGCTTACGTGGCTTAAGACGAGCGAGCTGGGCGACTAGAAACTTGTGGCGGCGTGCTTCATCACGATATGACACTCCTCTGATGATAGCCATGTCAATGATACGGTTCAACTTGTTGATCTCACGACGAAGCTCTTTTACAATTTGATGTTTACTCATATATTTAAATAAATTATTTTAATAAAAGCGACTTTTAATTTTGTTGGGTAGGCACTAGCCTTGCATGAATACAGTATAGGTGAACATTCGTTCACTTGCAATAGGTAAGCTGTGGATAACTTATTTTATTCTATGAAAGTGATGGCCTTTCCCTTCTTACCACCACGGCCAGTACGACCGATGCGATGGATATAATCTTCATAAGTTGCAGGAAGATCGTAGTTTATGACATGGGTAACATCTGAGACATCGATACCGCGAGCAGCCACGTCTGTAGCGACTAAAACCTGGAGACTGTTTTTCTTGAACATATCGAGTGCACGCTGACGATGAGATTGAGTTTTATTTCCGTGGATAGATTCTGATTTAAAACCACGAGCAACGAGAAGTTCTTTCAGACGTTCAACGCCATGTTTAGTCTTACCAAAAATCAAAACCTTTGAGAAATCAGACTGTGTTAGGAGATCCTGAAGAACATCGACTTTATTTTTTCCTTGGACGCGTACGATATCTTGATCAACGCTCTTTGCAGTATCACCTGTTTTAACAGAGATAGAAACTGGGTTCTTCAAAAAATCTTTGACGAGAACCTGAATATCGCTAGACATGGTTGCAGAGAAGAAAAGCGTCTGACGTTCTGATGGCATTTTACCCATCATAAAGCGCATATCATGGATGAATCCCATATCGAGCATGCGATCAGCTTCATCAAGAACAACTGTCTTTGTGTGAGCGAGATCAAGTGCTTTACGTTCTTGAAGGTCTTTCAAACGTCCTGGCGTACCGATGACGAAGTTATATGAACGACGAAGACCGTTCAACTGTTTGCCCATTGGTGAACCACCGACACAAACAACTGAAAAGATTGCGAGCATTTGCGCAAAACCACGGAGCTCATCATCTATCTGTGTAGCAAGTTCGCGAGTAGGAACCATGATGATGATCTTTTGCGTACGGTCTTTTAGAACCTTATCAATTAGTGGAATTAGAAACGCTGCAGTCTTACCTGTTCCTGTATTAGCAATACCGACAACATCTTGGCCTTTTAGAACATGAGGGATAGCACGATCCTGAATAGGAGTTGGTGTCACATAACCTTTCTTAACGATATTAGCTTTGAGCTTCTCATCAATAAGAAAATCTACGAAAGCATGTTCAGGTTTGAAAACTTCAACTTCTTCAGTGATAACTGCTTTATTAACGAATTTTGAAATGTCACGGAAAGACTTCTGTGCAAAACCTCCGCGTCCTCCACCACGGTCGCCCCCGCCTTTATAGCCACCTGTCTTTGGTCCAGCTTTGTATCCACCACCTTTGTAACCGCCACCAAAAGAAGGTTTACCCTTATAACCTCCACTGAATGAAGGGCGATCACCATGAGAACCATAACCACCAAAAGAAGGCTTGGGACTATTAGCAAAACCTGTACCAGGAGTACTAGTTACCTGATACTTTTTAAGTTGAGGTTTACCAAATGAAGGACTGACAAAACGTTTTGGTCCACCAAACTTCTTTGCATGAAAAGGACGCCCGCCTGTTGGGCGGTGTGATGCTCCTACTCTCATATGTGGTCCGCTAGAACCGTGCTTGAAATCTTTACCGGGCATGTTATTTAAGTCTCCACATAATATACTATGTCGAGGAAAATGTCAAGGATTTATAAACTAATTTCCGACCTCCCCACCCGCCACATAACCAGTCGTCCAACACAACTGCAAAGAGTAACCACCAGAAGGTCTATTAATGTGCAAAAGATCACCAGTAACATATAGATTATCAACCAACTTCGACTTCATTGTACGCATGTCGATTTCTTCCAGAGAAACACCGCCATCAGAGACCACGGCCCTGTCGTCGCCCATAAGACTAGTGATAGTGACAGGTAAAGCTTTTAATAAATGAACCAGGACTTTACGTTCTTCTACTGTCACACTGTTTACTTGTTTATTTAAATCAACTTTTTTGGCGGCAATCATATCGCTTGAACCAAGCAAAAACTCAATCCCCTTCGCCATTCCGGTTGGTACGATTTCACTGATGACGTTTTTAAGTATTTTGTTTTTATTATTATCAAAAGCATCAATGATCCGTCGATTGAGTTTTCCTAAATCTTCACTAGGAAAAAGATCGATCGTAGCTGTTACAGTACCCGAGCGAAGCAAATCAGAAACTTTTGACGCGCTGTTTAAGATGAGCGGACCAGATAAGCCAAAATGAGTAAAAAGCAATCTTCCTTTTTTTGAAAAAGATTTAATATCATCAGCAAAGAAAGTTATCTTCATATCTTCCAAAGTGATGCCGGCTAATTTCTTAACCCATTCATCTGAAACAGCAAGTGGGACTATCGAAGGGGTCGGTGAGACGACGGCGTGCCCTAGATCACGAAGCCAGTTAAAGCCGTCACCTGTTGAACCTGTCTCTTGATGGGAAGCACCTCCGGTAGCAAAGATGAATTTCTTAGCAAAATATTCTTGATTACCACAAGTGACCGAAACAATCTCGTTTCTGGAATCTTGAATCTTTATTGTGTTCACTTTTGTAACTGGTGAGTTTGTTATAACTTCTACTCCATTATCTTTCACATATTTTTCTAAAACATTAAAAACATCAATCGCCTTATGCGTAGCCGGAAAAGCGCGTTTGCTTTCCTCGACGACTAGCGGGAGCCCGCGAGACTCAAAGAATTTAAAAGTATCTTTCACGCCGAACTTTTCAAATACAGAAAAAAGAAATTTACCTGCGTCGCCATAATGCTTAAATAGCTCGCGAGTATCGTATTCAGCGTTAGTAATATTACAACGACCACCACCAGTGATTTTTAATTTCTCACCGAGCTTTTTATTTTTTTCAAGCAAAAGGACTTTTCCTTTTTTGCCAGATTGTTTCAAAATTTCTCCAGCTCTACCAGCAACCATGAGGCCTGAAGCACCTCCGCCAATAACTATTGCATCATAAATATTATTCATATTTTTACTTTACTGCCCTACGCCGCCAATGTTCCAGGTTGAATAGAGCTATTGGGCTCGAGTAGAGAAAAATTCCCTTTGTCGTCAGAGACAGCGAAAATCATGCCGTTACTCTCAAAGCCTTTTATCATACGTGGCTCGAGATTAGTGACAAACATGCAAGTTTTACCGATCAGGACAGCTGGGTCCGGAAAATACATAGAAATACCAGAGACTATCTGACGGACAAATGGGACAATTTCAAAAGTTCCATCTTCTTTTTTAATTTCTTTTTTCTCAGCAAAATCAACTGAGAGTCTCAAGAGCTTATCGGTATTAGGAATCTTTTCGGCAGACAAGATTTTGCCCGCACGAATCTCTACTTTCTTAAAATCGTCATATGAAATCATGGAAAAAATATATCATGAAATAACTAATTAGCCTAATTTTCTAATATTCAAATAACTAATAACTATTGACAGATACGTTGAAAGTAATAGAGTTAGATTCAGTAAACAGTGTGCGAGGGTAGCTCAGCTGGATAGAGCACTGTGCCCGCTACATGCACAGAGGATGTGGGTTCAAGTCCCATACCTCGCACCAAACCTTTCGACCTTTTAAAAATTATGGAAGAAATGACATTGACCTTTTTAGTGTCTCCGCCGGACGAGATCAATAAAGTCTGGCTTGCCAAGAAAAAGAAAAAAATTGGCAAAGGGAAATTTAATGGCTATGGCGGTAGAGTGGAAAACGGCGAAGACATCCTCCACTCTGCCGTTCGCGAAATTAAAGAAGAATCAACGGTGATAGTCCACCCGAGAGACTTGATAAAACGATCGACGATTGATTTTTTTCGCGGGAACATATGGGATTTTACTCTTCATATATTCGTTACAACTCGTTGGATCGGCGAACCCAAAGAGACGGAAGAGATGGAGAAGCCTGAAAAATTCTATCGAAACAAACTCCCTCTGACTCAGATGATGGAAGCCGATAAGTTATGGGCACCAGACATCGTCATGGGCATTGAAGTCCCTCCACCGCCTAAAAGTTTCCTATTCATTTGCTATAACCAAGACCGCACACGCGTAATAAGCCACAACATCCCTGCAGACCATTGAATCTGCGGGTTTTTTATATGAAATATGCTACTATCACTTTATGAAAGATTTGGCCTTTTGGAAAAATGAGCTATACATACACCGCATCTTTGATGTGAGCCTAATCATTAAAGGAATTTTGGCTTTTACTGAAATAATAGGCGGACTCATCTTACTTTATATCAATCAACAATTTATTCTTAATCTAGTTCTCTCTATAACCCAAGATGAACTCTCTGACGATCCAAAAGATTTTTTCTCAAATTACCTAGTGCATTCTGCACAGCAATTTTCGGTCACCTCACAGCACTTTATTGTTTTTTATCTATTAAGCCACGGAATCATCAAAGCTTTTCTTGTTACAACACTTTTCAAAGAAAAAATCTGGGCTTACCCGCTTGCCATTACCATATTTACTTTATTTGGTATTTATCAAATCTTCGAATTCACCCGTACTGGCTCAATTTGGTTACTTGTTCTCACAGTATTCGACATCTTCATCATCATTCTCACATGGCATGAATATAAATACATGGAGAGAACCGGTATAAAACCAAAGTGGGATTAATTATAAATCTATTACATTGACACGATTTGAGCGCTCGAGTATCGCCTTGCCTTTTCTCCATATAATTGTAGTATTGGCTTCAGCGTATAGCTCATGGTGAGATATACAAAGCACAATAACAAATAAACCAAAGGAGAAGCCTTATGGCTCATATTCCTCAGTCAGTCATCGAAAAACAACCATTGATTCCCGACCTCAAGCTTCTGCATCGTGGCAAAGTTCGCGATTCATATGCACTACCTGGACATCAAGACAAAATGCTCGTCGTTGCATCGGACCGCTGCAGTATCTTCGACTTTGTGTTACCAACATTGGTTCCGCTTAAGGGGCAAATCCTGACAGCGCTGAATCACTTCTGGACAACTCAAGTTCTGAACAGGGTCTGCGAAACAGACTTCGTCGCTGCCGGCTTCGGCATTGACGAATTCTTGCCAGGAGAGCTACGGAATAATCCGGATCTTCAGAAACGGGCAACCGTGGTTCGCATCGTTCCGTCACCTGATGTCGAAGACATCGTCCGTCTTTACTTGACCGGCAGTGGCTGGACGAGCTACCAAAAAAATCTGTCCGTCTGTGGACATCGGCTCATGCCAGGTCTCGCTGACGGCAACAAACTTCCATATCCCCTGTATACGCCGACAACCAAGGCTACGGAGGGTCATGATGAACACATCACCGCTGACAGTGTGGCCGAACGTTACGGTGTAAAACGTGAACGTCTGTCGCTTCAAGTCGCTGGTGCCATCTCTGCTCACGCAGAAAAATGTGGCATTGTCTTGGCTGACTCGAAGTTTGAGTTCAGTCTGGATAACTTGCGCAGTGGCAACCTCATCCTCGCCGATGAAAAAGGGACGCCCGATTCAAGCCGTTTCTGGGATGCCAGAGCTTGGGCGAAAGCTCAAGCCAAAGGTAAACTTCCCCCCTCGTTCGACAAACAATTCGTCCGTGAATGGGGTAAAAAAGCTGGTGTGGACAAACTTGATCCGCAAACCCTGGCAGACCTTGCATTCGTTGATGGCCTGGAGGTTCCGGCGTCAGTCACTGACATGACCACGCGCATCTACCGCTACATCTTTTGGCGGTTGACCGGCATGCAGATTGAAACCTATCAAGGTGCGATGATGGGTATCATAGTTGAGACCAAACACCCTCGCATCGAAGTCTTGGTTGGCAGTGAAAGCGATCTGCCACAAACTCAAACCGGTCTTGCATCACTTCTCAGCATTGCCGATGTCAACATCAGTGTCGTGAGTTGCCATCGTAATCCAACTGAACTGCGCAAATTGGCAGAAGAAGTTCTAAGCAAAGCTGACGTCATCATCGCTGGTGCGGGAATGGCGGCTGCGCTGCCGGGAATCGTTAAGAGCGAACTCTGCATGCTCAATCATCCGGAAATTCCTGTCATCGGCGTCGCCTTTCAGGGAGCCACGGATGATGATGACTTGGCGGCACAACTCTCGATTGAACGTTTGCCCGGAAGTCCGGTTGAACTCGCTCCTGACGGCACCGCCTACTTTGGTTCAGAGGGATTCCTAGCAGCCTGCAAAGCGGCTGTTCAAGACGAATTCCTTCCAAAAACAATCGAAGCAAAACCTGCCAAGATTGGTATCAAACAAATCTGAAACTGTTTTCAGAACAACATCCACCCGGAGCGATTCGGGTGGATTTTTAATATTATCGCGACTTAAGCGATCGAACTGCGCTCGACTTGGCTGGCCAACTCGAGCTACGACCGTGGTCGATCAAGCCTAGATTAGCGGTTTTAAGTAGTTTTAGTTTACCACATCGACGCAACTTGAGCTCTGTGTAATTTTTAAAAATCAAACAATTTATATGATACTATACAGTTAATAAATAACATGACGGACATCGTAGACTCAAATTATATTGCTAATCTGTATATCAAACACGAAAAGGATGAAAACGTGTTTCCTTTAATCGACTCGGCTGGTATCAATATAATAAGAAAATACAAAGATGACAGCATTCCAGCCAAACAAAATTACCGAATGTTTATCAGGCTCTTTGTGACAACTGATTATAATATTCGAGGTGGGGTCGATGTTGTAAAAGCACCATCTGATAACCAAATGTTGGGATACCCTCTAGTTTATGAAGAGAAAAATACTTTGACAAACTTATTTAAACGTAAATATACTAATTTTAGTTTAAGTAATGATGAAGAGATATTATTTTTGAAATCAACAGGTAAAATTTCTTTTAGAAATAAAAATTACAGTATAAGTGAATTTGTTGATCTTCTTGTCTATAATCACAATCACGATATCTTTCTGATTTCTAGAATAAATAATCTATTGAAAACTTTTTTTATTATCGAACCAGCTTTTTATTTAGCAGATTTAAATTATCGAGACGCTAAGACAAAATTTGATTTCATTTTGAAAAGAAATACAAAAGAAGTAGTTGATGAATCAAAAATAGAAGCATTGATGCCAACAGAGCCATTTTTTAAATATTTCAGAATTTATAAGCGAGTACTTTCAATTTCGATTCTGATACTAATCACTCCTATATTCTGGTTGTCTGTTAAGCTGGATACAACATATTTTACAATTACAAATCCATTCCTATTATTCTTGGCCTTTGCACTTTTTTCATTTTTAGATAAATTTAGTATATCCTTATACAAAAATATTAGTAACAAAAAAGTTGGTTATTTGTATAAACTCGCCGAGTCTACATTATCAATGAAAGGTAAACTTAAAGTACCTTAAGTTACATATTTCATACTTACGTTAAGTCTATCGGGAAAGCTTATCAATTATTAATTTATAAGTATTATTTATACCTGTATCACTGATAGTAATCTTTAGATTCTCTCTTCCAGTCATAACATAAAGTGGTGTATCCGAATATATTTTCTGAAGAATTGAACTAAAATTTCTCAAAACTGGAGAACTGGTTGTGATTTTAGTAACCAAATTATATTCTTTTAAAAATTTCTTGAGGTCCTCTTTAAAGGGTTTATGAGTTACAAAATCAATATGAGCATTAATGTCTTTCTCTAGATTAATAAGAACTTCCTTAATTGAATCTGTATCATGAATCTCTGAATGTAATGCCCAGTTACAATAAAAATATAGAACTTTATATTTGTTTTTTTGATGATTCAACTCAAGTAGTTTTCTAATACGCGATAATATATAAACAGCATCAGATTCTACAAATGACTCCTTATTAAGTGCATCTTGTAATTTTTCTATTAGACTAGGTAATGCCATTAGCTTTATATTAAAAGGGATTAACGTAATTTTTCATGTTTTTAATATAATCATTTAACGTTTCTAAATTGATTATTCTTGAATTTTTCGGGATATCCTTAATTTTATTTAAACTGTATTCATCAAGTTCAGACTGCGTAAACAAATTATTTCCAACAACGAAATAAAGCTTTTCTTGAAAATTTCCATACTTGTTGAGTTTGATGTTTATGTTACTTTGTAAACTATGTATATTCTCGGTGTAAAAAACATCAATACCAAAATTACCATCAGGAGAGTAGATATAAAAATCTACACGATTTTTCGAGTCATCAAATATTTTTTCTGTATGTACAAATGCTTCACCAAATTTGTCTCGAAGCATTTTTTCTAATTTTATTTCTAAATCCCTTCCTCTGATATTCGACTTAGTTGCTATTTGTGATCTGTGAATTCCTTTACCGAAGTGTGTTTCTTCATATCCAAGATCCATTCTTAATTTTTCAAGTCCTCCAAAACCTCTTTGAATTTGACGAGAAGATGGTAAGTAGTCCAATTTATCTATTTCGAGTGCGGTCGGTAATCTACCATGTTCTTTACGGAATTTCTCAAACCCCTCCTTAATTTTTTCTTTTGTCCACATTTCTTTCATAGATCATAATTATATAGGTTTTTATGATTATATGTATCTATGCAAACTTATAAATCTATTTCATTGACGCGTCTCGAGCGACGCTCGACTTGGCTGCCAGACTTGGATTCGAACCAAGATACACAGCTCCAGAGGCTGCGGTCCTACCATTAGACGATCTGGCAATTTCAAAACGATACCTTGCAGAATACCGCAAAAAGAGCTATAAAACAACCTGAACTTGCAGTTTTAACATAAAAATAAATAACAACACTAAACCATCAACCAAACCTTGGAGGAAATTAACCATGAGTAACAATTGCCTACCCGTCATAACACCGGAACTGCTAAAACAATCTGACCAGGAACTTATTGCAACGGTATTGGAAATTATGAGATTCCCCTACAAAACATGGGGAACCTATGGACCGACAAAGCCTTTCGCTGCCTTCATCAAAGCCTGGCAAGAAGGAGAGATTACTTGGGACCCCGAATCAGCATCCAATGTCCTTGAAATGGACTCATCTGTCGTGACAGTCCGTTGGGAAATCAACGATACGGTTCGTGAATTACGGGAAAAATATCGTGAATTCAAGAATGGCCACACACAAAAGCGTGACACATTCACCGGCAGTCTAGCGGAGACAATGAAACATGGCGAAACTGCATATGCCGCTGCCATTCGAGGCCTGGCTGAAGAACTCGGTCAGACGAAAAAAGGATTCTTTGATTCCTCGAAATTCACGCTTGAACATATTGGGAATGAGACCCTTGCTCCACAACCTTTCCCGACGTATCCACCCTTTCAGATCATCTTCAACAGAAAATTATTCGTCTGCAAGATTGACGAAAGGCTTTATGAAGAAGAATACGTGTGCCAAGAGCCAGACAAAACAACCTATTTTGGTTGGATTGACATCAAGCCATAGGCCATAAAAACCATGCTCAACATACACAACCGCGCTCTCGCAAGAAAGGCGGTTTTTTATTTTATTCCTCTACCGCCTCTTCGTCGGCTTTCTTGATTTTATTCAACTGCTTCGCAACTTTTATAAATTCGGTGAACAAAGGATGTGGCATGAGAGGACGAGCCAAGAATTCAGGATGGAATTGTGTGCCTAGGAAAAAAGGATGTACTGAACGAGGAAGCTCCGCTATTTCCATCAAAACTCCATCTGGCGATGTCCCAGAAAATACCAGACCTGCGTCCTGTAATTTCTTAATATACCTTGGATTCACTTCATATCGATGACGATGACGCTCTTTGATGAAGGTCGTAGCTTTCTCCAAACGCTTTCCTCCAAAATATGAATACGCCTCTTGAGCTATAGAATCTTTTAGAAGTTTTGCTGGATAAAGACCGAGACGCATTGAACCGCCATAATTCCCTTCTGCAATTTTCTTTTTCTGATCTGGCATGATATCGATGATGAGATGAGGCGCCTTTGGGTCTATCTCTGCAGTCTGAGCCCCTTTAAGTCCTACAACATTGCGAGCATACTCGATAGTCATGAGCTGCATGCCGTAACATAGACCAAAATAAGGTATGCCGTGCTCGCGTGCGTAACGGATGACATTCAACTTACCTTCAATTCCAGACTCACCAAAGCCTCCAGGAACAATGATGCCATCATATTGCTCTAGAGTTGAGTAATCAGGGTTTTTAGCTTCAAAATCACGTGAATTCACTGTATGAATTACAGGCTTAACCTTATTGGCATATCCGGAGAATTTAATGGCTTCCAAAACTGAAATATATGAATCAGTCAAAACGAAGTCACCAGTATTAAAATATTTTCCGACTATAGCTATGTTCAACTTATGATCATCAAAGTTCTTTATTCCCTTCGCCATCTTCTTCCATTGAGTAAAATCCGGTCCGGTTTTTCTCTGGTCCAAACCGAGTGACTCCATCAAATTTTCTGCCAAACGATCTTTTTCAAAATTAACAGGCACATCATAAATACTTTCTATATCTGGTGCAGAAATAACATGTTCTGTTGGAATATTACATGAGATAGCAATTTTCTCTTTACGACGGAGATCGAGTGGGGTTTCAGCGCGCGCAATGATAAAATCTGTATTCACGCCATATGAAGCGAGTTGACGAGCAGCATTCTGTGTTGGACGCGATTTCATCTCACCAAGCTTGCCTGGCGTTGGAAGGTACGAAACCATGATGAAAACAACATCCGATGGACGCTTCATCTTCAACATGCGGGCAGCTTCGATGAACATAACGTTCTGATAGTCGCCGATAGTTCCACCAATCTCAACGATAGAAACATCTGATTTATTTTGCTTTGCTGCATGTTCAAAACGATGAACTATCTCATCGCGAATATGTGGAATGGCTTCAACACATTTTCCACCATAATGAAGTGCACGCTCCTTTTCAATGACATCTTTATAAACCATTCCAGAAGTCATGTAATCATAGTCACTGGCGTCCCGGCTGAGGAATCTTTCATAATTACCCATATCTTGATCAGTCTCCAATCCGTTATTTAAAACAAAAACCTCACCGTGTTCGGTGGGGTTCATAGTTCCTGCGTCAACATTTAGATATGGATCAACTTTTACAAGATTGATGCGGAGACCTTTAGCAGAGAGGACTGTACCGATGGATGAAGTCGCAATTCCCTTTCCCACTCCAGACATAACGCCGCCGATGACAAAAATATATTTATGAGGACTTTTCTTTACAGCTACTTTCTTTGCTGAGATTTTTCTGGCTGGTTTCGACTTCATAACCCTATTGTATTGCAGTGCATAGTCAATTGTCCAGTTGAGCTTTGACAGTGAATATTCTGTTGACTATAAAGCTAAAATGTGTTAGGGTCTCTAGGAATCTAAGGCTCTGTAAAGGGCTGAAAAATGGGTTAAGAAAAAATCAAAACAAAAAAACGAAACCAAAAAACTGCACATTAAAATCATGAGCGAGAAACACAAAAGACCGAAGGTCGGCATCCTCCTTGTTCGCAAAAACAATGGAGATTACGAAGCCATCCTACAAACCAGAGGCACTTACGATTTCCGTAAGGATGCTCCACAAACATGGGCAGGCATCAATCAAGTCACAGTAGAGGGCAAAAAACACGCCCATGAAGAAGACTTGCATGCTCTTCGCCGTGAATTACACGAGGAGCTTAATCAGACTGCCGGAGAGTTCGTATTCAAACTCCTAATCGGCGATGGCTTTGATAAGCATTCGATTCTGCTGAAGGAGGATCATTTGACGATCTTCGTGTTGGAAATCCCGAACGATTTTTTAAAAGACTACGGGATACGGCCTGAAAATATTACTGGCGGATTTCGTCCTGTCACCCGACACCATATGTCCAATATGGTAGTGGCGAATCCAGAATGGCGCAGAGCCATTCACCCATACGATCTAAACACGATCGTAGTGATGCCTCACGTCAAAAAAGCACTCGAGACACTGTTCACAAAAATGTGTCCGGGGCCGAAAAAATAATCACTCGAATACACAACCGCCGGAAGCAATTTCGGCGTTTTTTATACCCTTTTAAACACCTACACCTTCAAATACTTCCTAGCTGCGATATAACTTGAGACTCCACCGAGAATTATTCCTGAACCCATGATGAGGATAAAAATCTGTCCAAAATTATGGATAAAGTAAGCTGACAATACATTAACGATGAGCGAGAAATTTGAAGCGACATCAACACCGGCTAATTTAAGCACTACAGCATCGCTCCAATAAGCAAATATAGCCATCAGAATCAAAGTGATAATCCCAGAGACAACACCATACATGATTCCAGAAACAACGAATGGGCCACGCACATAAATATTGCTTGCGCCAACCAACTTCATGACAGCTATCTCATCGCGCGCTGTGTAAATGATAAGCCTGATGGTATTCCAAACAATGATGATAGCAACTAGAACAAATATAAGTGCAATCAATCCGCCAACCTGTTCAACGGTAGGAATTATGGTCGTCAATCTATCTATGATCAATTTATTTTCCTGATAATTCACTTTATCAATGATAGGAGTTCCACTGGCATCTTGTGGATTTTTGCTGGTCAAAAAGTTCGCGATATTCTCATACTGACTAGGCTCTTTTGCTTTTATATTAAGAGCTGCTGGAAATGGGTTATCACCGACTTCTTGTAGTCCCTGCATGATGAGAGCATTGTTCTGCCATTTGGTCTGGAAATCAGTCAAAGCCTGGGCCGAAGAGATATAATCAACCGATGATACCTCTGGCAAAGCTTGAATCTCTTTTTGTAATGCAAGTATGTCGCTCTCCTGTGCGGTCAGAGTAAAATAAACATTTATATCAACTTTATCTTTTACATCTGCCAAAAGCGAGTTACCAAAAGCACTAGCGAAAACAAGACCACCAAAAGCCGACAGCGACAAAGTTATAACGACGATAGCCGCAAAGGATAAAAATCCATTGCGCCAAAAGTTGACGAAACCTGAGCGTGCTATTCTTTTAAAAGTAGTTAGAATCATAATATGTATTTACCGTTTTTATCATCCCTGATAATCTTGCCGTTCTCCATAGTGATCACTCGCCCACCAACAGCATCCACAACTCCCTTATTATGAGTAGTCAAAAGCACAGTCGTACCCATTTCATTTATCTTTTTCAAAATACGAACGATTTCGTAAGTGTTTGTTGGATCAAGATTGCCCGTCGGCTCATCAGCGATAATGATATCTGGCTGAGTGACGATAGCACGAGCGATGGCTACACGCTGACGCTCACCTCCAGACAACTCGCGTGGAAAATTCCAAATCTTTTTTGACAGATCAACGAGTTCTAGGACATGCGGGACATCTGCAGCTATCTCGGCGTCGGTTCTGCCAGCAGCCTCCATAGCAAAAGCGATATTCTCATAAATAGTCTTATTCGGTATCAAACGATAGTCCTGAAAAACTGTGCCTATGCGACGGCGAAGCTTGCTTATTTCTTTCTTATTTAAATTATGAATGTTTGTCGATTCTAGAAAAACCGAACCGCCAGTAGGATAATCCTCAGCTATCAAAAGCTTCATCAAAGTGGTCTTTCCTGCCCCAGAATGCCCAACTATAGTCACAAATTCTTTTGGCTCTACGCCAAAACTCACCTGATCCAAAGCAACTGAATTGTCAGCATAGACTTTTGAGACTTTATCATAGTAAATCATTAGTAATAGTATAGCAGATTCTAGAATCTAGTTACTAGAATCTATAATTCTTTTTCAGCTTCAATAAACATTTCTATATCGCCCTCCAACATTTTATCTACCGAAGAAGTCTCTGTGTTGGTGCGATGATCTTTGACCATTTTATAAGGATGCAAAACATACGAACGAATCTGGCTTCCCCATTCGATTGAAGTAGTCGAAGATACTTGCATGCCCTTTTCGCGCGCCTTCCTTTCATCTTCCATATGCTTCCATAATTTTCCTCGCAATATTTCTATAGCCTTTTCTTTATTTTGAGCTTGAGAACGTTCGCTAGTTACATGAATAGAAATACCGGTAGGTTTATGAAGTAAACGGACAGCTGTCTCACGCTTATTCACATTCTGACCTCCAGGACCTCCAGATTTAGCTATTGAAATTTCCAAATCTGCATCATTTATAAGCACATCATTTGAAGAAGTCTTTTCAAATTCAGGAATAACTTCAACCAGAGAAAATGATGTCTGTCTTTTTTGCGCAGCATTAAAAGGAGAAATTCGGACAAGACGGTGTACGCCAGATTCGTTCTTAAGAGTACCGTATGCACCTAATCCATCTACACCTCCAGATTTTCCTAAAATTTCAATAGTGATATTTCGAAATCCACCATGATCATTTTCATTCGAATGAATGACATTCCAGCCCCAACCTTTACTTTCGGCATATCTACGATACATGCGCACTAGCATTGCTGAGAAATCCTCCGCATCATCCCCGCCTGCCCCGGAAAGAATCGAGAGCACTGCATTGCCTTTATCATATTTACCAACGCCTTCCAATTCAGCTTTGAGTGCACCAAGTTCTTTTATAGCCAACTGCGCCTTATTCTTATCATTCCAAAAATCCGCCCCCGCCATGGCGTTTTCGAGTTCTGTAATCTTTTGCTGAATTTTTTCTTTATCTTTGTTCATTTGGAGCCAAAGGCCGGGATCGAACCGGCGACCCTCCCCTTACGAAGGGGATGCTCTACCAACTGAGCTACTTTGGCAAACCGATGCATTACTACCAAGACAGCATACTTTGGCGTCGGGAGCCGTTGTCCGGGATTGAACCGGAGACCTCTGTCTTACCAAGACAGTGCTCTACCAACTGAGCTACAACGGCGAATGTCTGGTGCATTACTACCAAGACAGCTACAACGGCGAATTTTCTACTAAGAAAATTCGGATCAAAAGCTTTTTTCACGAAGTGAATAAAAGTTTTGACCTAATTTCAAAGCAATTCACTAAGAATAGCCTTTTTAATGAATATTTTCAATCAAAAATCCCCTCTCAGGGATTTCTCTGCGCGCCCGGTGGGACTCGAACCCATGACCTCTCCCGTGACAGGGGAGCGCTCTAACCAGCTGAGCTACGGGCGCAGTCGGCTCATTATACACAATTTAGCTTTTTTTTGAAGAGGCTTAACTATTTTGTGATACTAGGCGGCACAATTGGCACCACAGTTGGTGAGTATAAAGCTCTATCAATATTCCTATCAAAACAGACTCTGCCAGATGAGTGACCCCATGAATCATTTTGACTACCGACAGGACTAATGCCAATATTTCCAACAGAGTCAGTCAAGAAATTTGCACACAATTCAAAAGAAAGGTTTTGTGCACTGACGGATCCATTGACTGAATACTCATACGTCTTCCCTGTTTCTGGATCTACTGGCACGACAAAATTCGATACTGGATCATTCAAATCAGTCAAAGCTAACGGCAAAACCTGTTTTTTCTGCCAATAATTTATAATCTGCCACTGAATATTCGTAAGGTCACTGACTCTTTGTTCATCAAAACGAACATTTCTTTGTTGTGCTGGTGAACCGACAATGATAAAACCGCCTATAATTGCACCTAAGACCAGTACAATTCCCCACCACGGAACAGTCTTCTTCACCAACTTTGTCCAGCGAGAATTTTCATTGATTGAAAAGAAATAATATTTAAAGACAGCACTAGAAACAACTAAAACAATGAGTATCTTCCAAAGAAAACGACTGCTGACTTCTCCATTTAAATACACATTTATAAGCGCGACGAAATCCCCGACGATAGTTGCACCAGTCAAAAACAATGTGAGATATATACGCCACTTGCGAACCCAGATATCTTTTTTCTCAACCATCTTTGAAATATCACGGCCAATCATCCATTCCAATAAATATAAAACTGGCACAAGTACAACAAGCACTGAGATTGGATATATGATTGAATTAGCACTGAAATAATTATTCAATTGATCTGGCAAAAGACGATTCATAATCTCAAATGCAAGATTTATTAAAGCTACGACAGAAGCATATAGCGCTATGGTTGCGCCAACGTGCAAAAAGAAATCCTTGGGAGTGGTTTTATTGTTCATACATATAATTGTAACACGAGCCCTTATGGTGCGCGCACTAGGATTCGAACCTAGGACCCCACCAGTATCAGTGGTGTGCTCTACCAACTGAGCTATGCGCGCGTTACAGAAATCTAACAGAAAAATGAAAGAATTGCTAGTGTAACATTGGTCAATCTGTCTGGATTATATTGTGGTCACGGAGGGACTCGAACCCTCAAGGAGTAGCTCCATACGATTCTGAATCGTACGCGTATACCAATTCCGCCACGTGACCATGTTCTTATTATAGAGTAAATGCCGCAGGTGTAGAAACCGGCGGCATTTAAGCAAGAGGAGTATCGTCAAAAGAACAGTTGAGCCAACCAGCGAAAAGGAGCATCGAACCAATGGTGAGTGAGCTCCATGCCGTATCCATACGCAATGGTGCGAATGGCGCCGAGGAAGATAATTCCCCAGCCAAGACAATAAAGGACGGCGAGCGGGCGGGTCAAGTGTTTATCAACGAACTTTTCGAGCTTGGTATTCCGGCGATTCATAGGATTCCTTGGTTGAGGTTTCGTCTGTTTCGTCGGTTGAGGAACCGACGACAATAGTAGCATATATAATATTAAAAGTCAATAGCTACCATGATATACGAAAAAACCGCCCTGTTAGGCGGTCTTTTCACAAATCAATCTTATATTATTAGCGCTCTTTATTTTGTTCCGTTCACCATGAGGGATTCAATTGAGATCCCCCATTGGTCCGGGTATCTTCCCCGGTTAAGCATTGCCATTTAGAGTTGTGCAATGATCACTCAATCATCTTGCGACGATTATCGACATTTAAGTTAGTACATCCGAAGATGTAAAAACGTTGTTTCTCTTGAAATATTCCACGAGCAGCTTCCGCTACCCGTGCCTTGTTACGACTTACCCCCTGTCATCGAATTTGCCGTAGGCCCGCGTAAAGCGAGATTTCGGGCACCTCCGACTCCCTTGGGTTGACGGGCGGTGAGTACAAGACTTGAGAACGTATTCACCGCAGTATAGCTGACCTGCGATTACTAGCGATTCCGGCTTCATGAAGTCGAGTTGCAGACTTCAATCCGAACTGGCGGGAAGTTTATTACGGTTTGCTCCATCTTACGATATTGCGTCGCGTTGTCTTCCCGATTGTAACACGTGTGTAGCCCAAGGCGTCAAAGGGCCATGCTGACTTGGCGTCATCCCCACCTTCCTCCCAGCCCTCAACATGCGATATCTCGCATACTAAGGGCTGGGCGGTCTCGTCTGATACTTATAACAGACAACAGGGGTTGCGTTCGTTACCCCACTGAAGGGAACAGCTCAAGCCACGAACTGACGACAGCCATGCAGCACCTGTCCAGCCGTCTTGCGACGAGCATAGTTTCCTACGCTCTTCGTCTGGATGTCTAGCCTTGGTAAGGTTCTTCGTTTATCGTCGAATTGAACCACATGTTCCACCGCTTGTGCAAGTCCCCGTCTATTTCTTTGAGTTTCAATCTTGCGATCGTACTACCCAGGCGGATCTCTTAACGCGTTAGCTAAGCCTCGAGGAGGGTCGATACTCCTCAAAGCGAGAGATCATCGTTTAGGGCGTGGACTACTGGGGTATCTAATCCCATTCGCGACCCACGCTTTCGTGCCTCAGTGTCAGGTATGGACCAGTTTGCTGCCTTCGCTTTTGGTGTTCCCCATAATATCAACGCATTTCACCGCTACACTATGAGTTCCGCAAACCCCTTCCAACCTCTAAGTCGTGCCGTTTCCCGTGCAGCTTCTCGGTTGAGCCAAGAAATTTAACACAAGACTAACACAACCACCTACGCACCCTTTACGCCCAATAATTCCGGATAACGCTCGAGGCACTCGTATTACCGCTGCTGCTGGCACGAGTTTAGCAACCTCTTATTCTCCAGGTACAATCAATAAACTTTTTCCCTGGCAAAAGAACTTTACATGCCGAAGCACTTCATCGTTCACGCGGCGTCGCTCCGTCAGACTTTCGTCCATTGCGGAAGATTCTCGACTGCAGCCACCCGTAGGTGTATGGGCCGTGTCTCAGTCCCATCGGTGGGGGTCACCCTCTCAGGTCCCCTAGGCGTCATAGCCTTGGTAAGCCATTACCTTACCAACTAGCTGATACCGAAGAGGCCGCTCCCGGGGCGAAAAACTTTACTCTTTCGAGACTATCGGGAATTACCCATCCTTTCGGATGGCTATGCCCGACCCCAGGGTGCGTACCTCTTTATTACTACCTCGTCTGCCGGTTGCTCCTTGCGGAGCCCCCTTGACTTGCATGCCTTATCCACGCCGCCAGCGTTCATCCTGAGCTAGAATCAAACTCTTAACTAAAAGTGAACGGAACAAAATAGAAAGCGCTAACTTTCGATATTGCATTTTCACTGTTTGTGATTCTAGCCCAAAAACATTTGTGTTGTTTGGAATTATTGTTCAAAAAATAAACTTGAACATTGCACTATTCTCAATATATTTCGATTTCAAAGGTCAACGCCTATATTTCAAGGCGTGGGGTACATATTACAGGAAGGAATATATAAGTCAAGGGGTTTTAGGGCTTATTTTATATAATCAGCCGACACCTCAAAAGTGGCCATTTTCAGCCTTGACATAGCCTAATAATAAGCGTAGGATTTTGACTGGACCGTATAAGACATACGGGGCACTCTAGAAAAAAATAAACAAGAAAACGTTTGAAAAATAAATAAGATTATGAGAAAAGAAGTTGAAAAAAACAACGGCTCAACCCACGGGTTGCCGAAACCCACAATCCACGACCGTAAAGCAACGGCAGTCAGTCCTCTGCGTCGCAAGATGCTGGACTTGATCGGCACCTTGCTTACGAAAAAAGAAGGCCAACGGCATTGTCGTTGTGTCATTCACAACAACACGACCATTTCCAAAAAAACCATCCGTATGGTCGTCGACCAACCAGTTTGGTCCGGCGGTGGAAAAAAGCGCCTCGTTTTCCAAGTCATCATTGATATCATCGCATTCACCCGTGACGTTGTCACGGGGCAGATTAAAAAAATCACACATCACTTTCCGATTGAATATCCAGTGACATTCGGTGCGGAACAAGCTGCGGCGTAAAATCACTCACATTTTCCAATCACCCCCCAGGGCAACCATGTGTTGTTCTGGGATTTTTATTTTTCAAAATTATATATTGACAAATTTTATATACGAGGTATGTTGTTATCTGTAGAGTCTGAACCTTCAGTAAAAAATTAACAAAGGAAAATTATGTCTGCTACTGCACGAAAACTGCCGACCAACCTCCGAACGCCTGCCGCACTCATGGAACGACGTCCGTTTTTTCAAGATTTCGACGCAGCAATCCTGGAAAGTGCCTGTCATTCCATCGGCCTCAGTCTGGACGAAATCACCCAGCTGATGAACAAATTGCCGGACAAAAAGCTGCCTACGACAGACACCATCATCAAGGCCCTGATCAATCATCCGATCGACCGAATTTCCCCAATCGTCTTGATGAATGCCTACGCCAACGAACTCGACAATATCTTTCCTCCGGCTCCGGCCAAGACTGAAGTTGAAATGGCCACCGCTTGAGCGAGCCACATCTAGCAGTTCCCACAAATCAAACCCGTTCTAAAGAACGCGGTTTTTTATTAATCAATTCTAGTTTCTCTTCCCTGCTTAATCTTTTCAGTTCACTTTCCCTTTTTCTTGCACTGGCATATGTCCTGCATTTCTTGCTCCAGACCAAAACTACAGGTCGGCGGATCTTCGTATAGTGAGCTCCTGATTTTAAATGATTATGACTGTAGAGACGTTTCTCCAGATCATTAGTCGAACCGACATAGAGAGTATCGTCGGCACAGCGGAGGATGTAGACGTAGTACATGAGATTACTTCGTCACACAACCATCATAAGTCGTCGTACCATTTTCAGTTACAAAAGCGGTATTACCTTTATTCCAAAAGATCAATGTCTCGCCTGCACCAAATTTGTCAGTGCCATTGCTATATCTGGCACCATCTGCCGAGAGAGTCTGTGGCATAGTGATCCTGCGACCACTTGAGAATGTTAAGCTCACTCGGTCTTTATAAAATACACTTGAGATAAATGAACCTGCTGGCTGACTGCAACGAAACACTGCAGCATTCACCACACCAGTAAGAGGTGCATCTGTGCCCTGACGAGCCGGTGACACCCAATATCTGCCGACACAAAAGCCAACGTACCAGACCAATACAAAAAGAATGATTGCTGTGAGCTGCGAATACCATGTGACAGTTTTAAAGGAGATGGACATGTTAGTTTGAAAGTCTATAAATATCGAGAGCAACTTCTTCGTATGGGTGAACTTTCTTTATGGCTTTGACTACTGTATCAACTAAAGAATCGTCGCAAGTAACTTCAATTCTCTCTTCCTCGACTTCTTCTAATCTCCCTACAGTGCCAATATGCGGCTGTGCCCCAGCTTCCGGCTTAAACCTCCCAACACCCCGTATCGAAAAACTACAAAATGAATACTTACCCAAAACTCCCCCGCCTGCACTGCCAATAGCTTCACGAACAATATCAGCGTGAGTTAGCGGGACATAAACGATTATTTTAGAGCGGGTGGTGGGCATAGTATGAATAAATTATATAATTACCACTCAAACACATCAACAATATTCTGTATTGCTTTTCTGATACGATCAATGACTCCTTGTCTTTCGGCATTCATTTTGCCCCGTAGCACATTCGCTACTGCCCAGAGCTGTTTTTCTAAAATTCTTTTTTCTTCTTCTGACATAGGAGAATTTTACCACCCATTAGATCTTTTCAGAAAGTGCGACAAGACCAAAAAATGTGTCGTAATTCCAGTATCCTGTACACCACCTCCTGCATGTGTTACAGTTCGTCCCTATGACATTCTCACGAAAACCACGCACTCCATTCAAAAAATCAGCTTCTGCTGGTGCCAAAACCCCTATTCGCTCAACGAGTGTGCCTGGTATGTCTATCGCTCGACTTTCAAAAATAATCCCTACCGCTGCTGGTTCAAAATCTTTTCACAAACCAGCAAAGCCCGCACACGGACCTTCACCTATCCCAAAGAAGGCTCCTGGTGAATTCCCTATGCGCATCAACAAGTATTTAGGTTGGAAAGGTTACAGTACTCGTCGCGGTGCAGATGACCTCATCTTGAAACACATAGTGACAATCAATGGACGCTTCGCAACTCTCGGTGATCAAGTGACAGAGAATGACACTGTCGAAGTTCGAAACACAAAAAAACCAGAATCATTTTCATATTACGCTTACAATAAACCACGCGGTGTGAGTACCGACCCAACACGCAAAGGCACAGTAGACATCAGTCAGTCCATCCCTCTTAACGGAATCTTTCCTGTTGGAGGTCTTGATGTTAACGCTGAAGGCCTAGTCATCCTCACCAACGACCGTCGCATCACTGACCGTCTCCTCAACCCTGCCCATGAGCACATTAAAGAATTTTTAATCCAAACCATCGGACCACTCCGTGCAAATTTTAAAGAAAAGATGGAGTCCGGCGTCGTCATCGGAGATTCCAAACCTCTTCACTATAGTGTCAAAATCTTAGCTGACAACCTCTTCACCGTCCGCCTCACCGACAGTGGCAGTCACCTTCGTCAGATGTGTTCAATGTTCTTCGCCGAAATTGAGAGCATGAAACGCACCCAGATCATGAATATTACCCTGGGTAAACTCACTCCAAACGCCTTCCGTAAAATTGAGGGTGAGGAACTTACAGGATTTTTGAGAGCATTGGGGCTTTAATTACTTCTTATTAGATTTTTTTGTCTTTAATCTAGATCTCTTTTCTGCTTCCAAAGAGTCAGTAATAATCTTTTTTATTTCGTTTCTTAAACGGATTGCTAAAGCAATTTGTTCTGGATCTCTACTTCTCTTTGAATAAACGTGATCAAAAGTCTTCTCAATCATTCGATCTCGATCAAATGGATAACAACCATTATCAGGACGTTCTTCAGTAATATAAAAATCAGTCTTTACTGTAGAATGTCGATCTGAAGGATTTACTGAACCAATTTCTAATTTTGTAAAACCTGCCTTTTCCATGATTTCCTTAACTGGTGCAAGTGTGCCACCGCTATGTATACATGAATCAAATATTAAGACCGGCTTATCTTTATCCTTCATAAGGAGAGAATATGTCTCTTCAAGCTCGTCGACAATATTATCCTTAGTTCGCGCTTGGCGATGATTTTCTTTTAAATCGTCTTTCCATTCGCAGTCTTGCTAAACCTTAGCCAACTCTTCGTCTGTTAAAGAATCTCTTGATTTAAATCCCTTTGGATTCATAAAATAAATACCCGGCATTTTTTCATCTGGATACATGTCTCTCCAATAATCCATAACTCCAATATATACAGGACGAGAACTTCTATCTATGATAACTAAGTCAGCGATTTCATTTGAATGCATGTACTCAGCAAGTGCTTTACAATAATCAACTAGCTCTTTTCTGCCAGATTCACTTCTAAAAAAAGTAAAATCATCACCGCCTTCTCGGTTTTCATGGTGATCCAAAAGTCTTCTAACCTCATCAGCGACAACCTGATCTTCACTTTTAGTATTTAGTTGTTCAAATTCTACACTATTCTTCATAAGGATTATTATACCCTATTTTCCCATCTCTAGTGTCTGATCAATCTTTATCTGTGCCACGAACTCTGGCACGTGAGAAACAAAAATGAGCGCACCTTCATAAGCATCGAGTGCTTTGGCGATAACTGGAATATGACGGAAATTAATATGGTTAGTTGGTTCATCCATAATGAGTAAACCTGGACGCAAAAGGACCAAACGAGCAAAAGCCACTAGACCTTTCTGACCTTCAGAGAGCGAACCGATGCGAGTGTGGACTATGTCACCTGTTATGAGAAACGCCGCAGCACAAGCACGAAGTTCGGTCTCAAGGAAACGACCATCAACAGAACGAATAACTTTTTCGAGTGATTGATAGACGGTATCGTTGAAATCCATCATTGAAAAATCTTGGCGATAGTATCCAACACGTACACCATCCATGATTTTAATTCCTTCAACAGGAGTTTCAGGATTTGTTGCCGAATAAATTTTTTCAATCAAAGTCGATTTACCGATGCCGTTTGGACCACTGATGAGTAAATGATTCTTGCGACGCAAAGCGATCTTGGCTATACGCTTCATTGGCTTATGAGTTTTTAAATCTAAATAAGAATATTTACTAATAGAAATAATGTCACCAACCAAATCTTGCTGGCATGGAATATAAAATTGTTTGATTGTCTTATCCTCTCTGCGAACATCGACTATCTCTTCCTCGAGCTCTTCAGCTTTTTCGCGCATACGCTTTGCCACTAGACGCATCTGACCACCCTTGTTGGCAAAGACGTTAGCTTGGTCTTTGTTCGCCTGAATCTGTTTCTCTAACTGCGCATTTTTCATATTTTCCTTTTCAATACGCGCAGTGATCTGATCTATCACATCTTTGTAGTCACCCACATATTGTTCAATCTTTTTCGTATGAACATCAAGATATAAGACTCCGTGTGTAAAAGCATTCAAAAATTCCGCATCGTGAGAAATAACAAGACATGTTTTCTTATAATCAATCAAAAACTGTGTGAGATGTTCGATGCCAGCTTTGTCGAGGTTATTTGTTGGCTCATCAAGGAGAAGAATGTCTGGATCTTGAATAAGAGCAGAAGCAAGTAGAAGGCGTGCTTGCTGACCGCCGGAAAAAGTTTTGACCGGACGACTTTTAATATCATTATTTTTTACTGCATGTAAATTCACCACCTCCAATATTGCATCAATCTTTGGATCCAAATCATAAACCTTTTCAGCGAAACATTTTGCAAAGAAATCACGGACAGTGAGTTCCAAATCTGCACGAGGTATGACCTGACGAGCAGTGGCAACCGTACAACTGTTGGTGATGTGAATTTGACCTGACTCTGGCTTATTCCCTTCAGTAGAATTGCCCGCATGTTCTGCTCCCAAGATAAGACTAAAAATAGTGCTCTTTCCAGCGCCGTTTTGACCCATAAGAGTCACTTTGGTACCACGACGCACATTGAATGTCACCTCGTCCAATATAGGCTTATTGTGCCCCCATTCAAAGCTTACATCCTCAAAACGAAGGACTGTATCCCCTGAAAAAGCGCCTACCGTTGAACGAGATTGTGAGTTTTTGGCCATGAAGATATACATTACGACATTTTTGGTCTTATAGCTAGTACTTGTTAAATTTGCCGTAATTTAGATAGACAATTAATTAAGAATGTGTTAGTGTTTTGAGCGACCTTAGTCACCTGTCACTATGTTGTGTCAGGAAAAAAATCAATAAATCAAGCAAAAAAACTGAACATGGCAAAATTGATCGCTCCAAAGATAAGTCAGGAAAATCCTCTACTGAGGGCACTAAAACTGGGACAAATCACTCTACGCGACCAGCAATACGAAGTGAAGGGTATCACCACGAAGAATCCGCAAGGACTTCTAGTAAAACTGAAAGATTCAACTGAACGTCCTTTCAGGATATCCAAAACTGATGTGATCGAAGCACTCCGTATCATGGATGCAAAAGACGCAGAAAATAACGCTAAAATTTCGGCGCGTGAAGCACACAAGGAAACCGTGCGAGCTCGACTCTTTCGTGCCGCTTCATTGGTCAGCCGGCACCATATGCCGCCTTCACGAATCAATGCAGCTCCTGCATCAGCCCGTTCACAAGCTGCGCATTATCACTCTTGAAATCGCTCCTGAAGCCTAATTCGTTATTGTTTTAATTCCCAATCACCCGGACCCACGACACTTTGTGGAGTCCGGTTTTTTATTTTATAATTAGCCCACTATGAAAACAGCACACAAAATAACTTATTGGGTTTTATTAACACTTATTAGTATCGGATTCATCGCAGCCGCTATTCCAAAAATCACAGGCGATCCTATGGCGATAGCAGGATTTGCACACGCTCATTTACCTGTTTGGTTTATGTATTTCATCGGCTACGCAGAGATTCTCGGAGCTATCGGACTTTGGATTCGCAAATGTTCTCTTTCAGATTATGCAGCCTATGGATTGTGGATTATTTTAGCAGGCGCAACTATTACTAGTTTGATCTTTGGACCATCTGGTACAGCTCTTATACCTGTGGTCTACGCTATTATACTAGGAATTATTTTTTATTTGCGAACTTCTCAAAAGTAACCAGGAGTGATGAACCGAAACAAACTGAAGAATAAGTACCGGCCAAAATACCAATGATAAGCGCAAGAGTGAAATGCTGTGTTGATTCGCCACCGAAGATATATAAGGCTACAAGTGCAATCAAAACCGTGAGAGATGTGTTGATCGAACGAGTCAAAGTCTGATTGACTGACTCCCCTACAACATCACTGAAAGGCTTACTTGAACTTGAATGTGAAAGATTTTCGCGGACGCGATCGAACACGACAATGGTGTTGTGGATTGAGAAACCGAGGATAACTAGAAGTGCAGTGACGAAAAGTGTATCAACTTCATAACCAAGATAGTGACCGAGGATTGAGAAGGCACCAAGAGGAATGATGATATCGTGGACCAAAGAAGCGATAGCGATCAAACCATATTTCCATGACTTTACAGGTTCTGATACTTTTCGGAAGGCGAAAGTGATGTAAAGAACGATGGCAAGGATGACAAGAATGATTGAAACTATAGCTTTGCGTAGAGATTCAGCACCTAGAACTGGACCGATCGAATCAAAGCTCTTAATAGTTGAAGAAGCTGTTCCGTTGAATGTGAGCGCACTTGTTACAGCAACTTTTTGATCCTGGTCTATGGCTTTCATGCTTATGAAATACCCGTCAGTTCCACTTGGACGAACAACAGCATTTGCATCAACCGGCGTAACAGCACCAAGAATAGCTGCTTGAGTAGGCATTTGTGCTACTGGATATGATATCTCGATAGAGGTGCCTCCAACGAAATCAATACCTGGCTTCAAATGCCAAACAACAAGAGCAACAACTGAGATCACTATTAAAAGTGTCGTGAAAGCGTATAGAATTTTACGGTTATTTATTACCCACATATAATTATTTACTGTTATTATTTAATCGTGTAAATCCATTGCTGATAAGGAAAGTGCTCAACTTCGTAGTCTTTCTTGGGGCAACTGCGTAGAGGAAGAGGCGTGAAGCAGTGATAGCAGTAAACATTGAGACGAGCACACCGACGACAAACACAAGAGCAAAGCCGGTGATGATAGCCGTTGAACCGAAGTAGTACAAAATAACACCAGTGATAATACTTGAGATATTCGAGTCACGGATAGATGTCCAGGCGCGAGCAAAGCCTTCATGCATAGCATCAGAGATACCACGACCACGGCGAAGCTCCTCCTTCATTCTTTCAAAAATGAGGATGTTTGCATCCACCGCCATACCGATGGTGATGATAAATCCAGCGATACCAGCAGCGGAAAGAGTAACTGGAATCATCTTGAACAAAGCAAGCATTATTGCTGTATAAACAGCTAGAGCAATGACTGCAACCAATCCTGGAAGACGATACCAGATGACAAGGAAGAGTCCGATAATTATAAACGCAATGATACCTGCGTATATGCCGCCATGGACAGCAGCAGCCCCAAGAGTTGGGCCGATAGTCTCAGTTGAAATAAGTGAGATTGGAACAGGTAAAGCACCGAAGTTAAGATCGCGTACTATAGTCTGAACTTCTGGTAAAGCAAAAGTTCCGGTTATTTGAGCTTGTCCACCATCAATTTCTGCTTGAACAACTGGAGCAGAAACTAGAGTTCCGTCTAGGAAAATACCGATGTAATTACCTATATTATTTTTTGTAATAGTGCCAAATAACTTTGCGCCATCGGATGTAAAATTCAAACCAACTTGAGGAGCATTGGTAGTTGAGTTGAATTGAACTGAAGCACGACTAACCATTCGGCCAGTGAGTCCTGTATCTTTAAATAAAGCTATGTAATCTGCAGCTTGAGTAGTCGTAGATTCATTCTGGATAGTAGTTGAAGCCTGAAAAGCTTTTATAGAGTCAGCTGTTGCTACACGAAAATCTAGAACAGGAGTTGCACCTATCTCCTTAACGGCTTGATCAACATCAGTGACTCCTGGAAGTTCAACGATAAGTTTATAAGCTCCGGCACCACTAGAGAGTGCTCCTCCCTCTTGAGTCTGAACGAGTGGTTCAGAAACACCGAGAGCATTCACACGATTTTCAACAACATCGCGAAGAGACTGCATAGATGCGCTGATATCAGCAGAACCAAGTTTTGAAACATCAGCTGAATAGACAAGATGAGTACCTCCAGAAAGATCCAGACCTAGACGGAATGGATGAAAGCCTGCCCATGAACCTGCGGCTTGTGAAGCGTAGACGAAATAACCTATGAGTAATGCGAAAATGAGAACATAGACCGCTTTTATTCGTTGTTTAAACATAGGGCGTATTATAGCGATTTATGGCTGTATTGCAAGACTTCACAAACAGTAAAATATGGGTGTTCGTATTTATTTAATCAATAAAAAACCGCGCTATCTCTAGCGAGGTTTGTGGAAAAAAGAGACTTAATCAGTTTTCAGGATCGAAGAGTGAGCATCCTAACTTTTCAAATACCCTTGTCGCTTGAAGAGCGTTTGGTTGACCATTCACAGAAATGAGGAATAGGAAGCCGTATAAGAATGGTCCTCCGGAAATCACATCCAAATATCGTGATATCTCGCCGAATGGCTTTCCCATGGCCATAGTAGTGACCTTGAAGTCATACGCTCGAATCAAGACATCTGCAGCAGTTTGCAGCTCGATCAGATCACGACGGTCACGAACTTTGACGGCGATCTTGAAGACGTCGCCACCCACTTTGTAACAGATATCGCCTACCCGACAAAGCTCCTCACTACTAGGAGTCTTCATGAAGTCATGGAAAGAGATAATGATCCCAACACCAGACTTTTTGGCTAATTTAATGATATCTGCAAACAAATGAACCGTGCTTGCTTCGATATCAATAAACGTCGCATAAGGCATGAATTTACGATAGAGCTCGCAGCGCTTACGAACGCTCCAGGATTTCTGTCCACCACCTTCATTCGCATCGCGAACAGTGATGATGAGCGGTCTGACGAAAGATAACCTCTCAATCACATCAACCTTGATGTATCTAGCCGGCAACTTATCAATTCACGCTTCCAAAATCCTCACAAACTCATGGTTCGGATGTGGACAAGGCGAAAGTTGAAACGCACAATCAAGATCATTGGCGTCAGCAACCACGCCGACAACATTCGCTTGTTTGAGCAATTCTTTATAGTCTGCTTTCATAGTTTTTCAATGGTTCTAGGCTTTTGTTTAGGCCTAAGTTTTTTGTTCAGTTAGCTAAACCAATGAAAGCATTAAAACAGTCTCATGTAAAGACTCTCTAAAAAGACGATGAATATTCACTTACACTCCCTGTTTCGATAATACGGCACGCAAAGTTTGAAAGACAATCTTAATATCTAGATTTAGCGAACGATTCTTTACGTAAAACAAATCATAAGAGAGCTTGTCTCGTGTATCGTCAACCGCAACAGCGTGATGTGGGTGAGCATGATGATATATTTGAGCCCAACCAGAGAGTCCTGGTTTGATCAAGTGGCGAACACTATAGTAAGGAATTTCTTTTTCATAGACTTTGACCAATGATGGCAATTCTGGACGCGGACCGATCAAAGATACCTCTCCTTTCAAAACATTCCAAAACTGTGGGAATTCGTCTATGCGAGTTGCGCGGATGAATCTGCCGACGCGAGTTATTTTAAGTTGGGTTTTTCCATCCGCACCGTAGACTCCCCCATCGTTCGATGTCATGCTTCTAAATTTTAATATTTTAATATTTTTACCATTCATACCGACCCGATCTTGAACAATGAAAAGCGGGCCTTTATCTTCTATCTTCTGAGCTATGTAAACAAATGGATAAAAAACTGAAGTGATGATAAGCCCTATGGCTGAAATGACGATATCCATAGCTCTTTTTACAACATCATACAATCTACTGCCGCCGAGAGCTGCGCTGGCGCTCTCAACAACCCAACGATCTTCAACCATAGAGAGCGGAATCCTATCAAAGATAGACTCGTACAATTTTTCTGCATTGATGATCACGACACCAGAAAAGACTAACGAATATAACAAAGGTATGGTCGATTCAAGCATAGGCTCATGTAAATCTATGACTATAGTTGTTGCATCGGTCCTCTCTATAGCCATAGCTATAGCTTGAACAGTCTCTTCTACAGAATCTTGGGGAACGAGCTTTTCTTTAAATGAAAATCCATAACGAGTATTGCTATTAACCTCATCATATATATCTTGGACATCATCGCTGTTACCTATCAGAATAGCTGGCTGAGTTCTGGCGCTACTCACTACAGGAAACATGATCATCCTCCAGAGGAAAAGTAAAAGTGTTGATATGACGAAATAAATAGCGAGGTTTGCTTTTGGAGCAATGCCAACAGGAGCTATATAAAAGAAAGCTGTGCCAATCAGTATGTTTATAAACTGAACCTTGAGCAAAAGACTCTGTACGCGGCCACGCATAAAGATGGATTGTTTGTCATATAGGCCAGCACTGAAACTGACTATGAAAAAAACCAAAAAAAGAATGCTGAAAGACTGCAAATGAGTAGAGACTAGTGCTCTGGTTGGAAATTCACCATAACGGACAGTGAGAGTGAGTATGAGTGAAAATACATAGACTAATATGTCCCCCACTACTAAGATGAATGCGCCTGTGGAATTGGTTAAACGGGTCATAAATGAAACGATATCACGGCTTGAAGGTATATTCAATTGGTGTTATTTTTAATACACGGGTTACCAACCTATCAAAATCATGAAAATCCTATATATAATCACTAAATCAAATTGGGGTGGTGCACAGAGACATGTATTTGATTTGGCTTTAGATATGAAAAACAGAGGATACGACGTGGTTGTTGCTCTTGGTGGTGACGGAATATTACGTTCAAGATTAGAAGAAAAGAGCATCCCTACTCGACCCATCAACGGACTGGGACGTGATGTGTCAGTAAGTAAAGATGCTGGTTCATTTAAAGAAATTTTTAATATCATCCGCCGAGAAAAGCCTGACATCATACATCTGCATAGTCCAAAGGCGGCGGGCTTAGGCGCACTAGCTGGCAGACTGCTTAGAGTTAAAAAAATTATTTATACAGTTCACGGTTGGGCGTTCAATGAGAATAGACCACTGTACCAAAAAGCTATTATCGTAATATTCTCTTGGTTTACAGCCATTTTATCACATAAAATAATTCTTTTATCACAAAAAGAGTTAGGTCAAACGCTTTCATTCCCTTTCTTAAAAAATAAAACTGTATTGATTCCTTTAGGAATAATTGCTCCGACTTTTATGTCTGTTGATGGTGCAAAACAATTCATTGCTAAAAAGATCGGGGTGCCTTTTGCGGATTTTAATAAAAAAGTAGTGGTTGGAACCATAGCTGAACTGCATCCTAATAAAGGCCTAACTTTCTTTATTGAAGCCATGAAAGTAGTTATCGAAAAGCACCCAAATATTATGGCAGTTCTCGTCGGTGATGGTGAGCAATATGAATATTTAAAAAAATTGATAGAAAAGGGTGGTCTAGCAAAGAACATCTTTCTTGCTGGCTATGTAGAGTCCGCTTCCGAATATTTAAAAGCATTTAACTTCTTTATCCTGCCATCAGTAAAAGAAGGTCTCCCATATACAATCATCGAGGCAGGTTATGCAGGGCTACCAGTCATAGCCACGACTGTCGGCGGTATTCCAGAGATTATTGAAGATATGAAATCTGGAATATTGATACAGCCACGCAAATCATCTGAGATTGCCCATGCCATTAATTTCTGTGCTGAACATACAGATGTTGCTAGACAATATGCAAAAGCACTCAATGAAACAGTTAAAGTCAAATTTGCACTCGAGAGAATGTTAAAGGAGACAGAGGGAGTGTATAAATAATCTACTGTGGTCCAAGAAACTCATTCTTAACCTCATCTTTATGAGAAGGGCGAGCATAGCGGCGCATGGCCATCAAAATTCCTAGAGCCAGAAACTCTGTCATGATATGAGTTCCGCCATAACTCATAAATGGCAGTGGTGTACCAGTAACTGGCAGAAGATGAATATTCATACCAACATTCACCAAGAGATGCACAATGAAGAAGACCGCTACACCAGCGCCGTAAAGTATTTCGAAATTTGTAGCGCCACGCGAAGCGTTCACAATTATGCGCCAGATCAAAATGCTATATAAAATAAAGAATATTAGCACACCCACGAATCCCCACTCTTCAGAAAAGGCTGCAAAAATAAAGTCTGTCTGGAATTCTGGCAAAAACTTGAGACGTGACTGCGTGCCATACCCTACTCCTTTACCTAGAAGCTCACCAGAGCCAACGGCAATAGTTGACTGATATGAGTTATAACCGGAACCGCGAATATCGGTCAGCGGATGGATGAAGTTAATTATGCGCTGTTTTTGATATTCATGAAAACCAAAGAACCAAAGCAATGTAAAACCAACGGCTATTAAAGCCACTATAGCCAATATATGTTTTTTTGAGATTCCAGACACGAGAACCATACCCATCCAAATGAGAGACATGATCATGGCGGAGCCGAGGTCCGGATGTAATAAAACTAGTATAAAAAAGATAAAAGCATAAATTCCAGATACGATGATGTGACGAATATTGGCAATCTCTATATGCCTACGCGAAAAATATTTAGCCAGAATGATTACCAAAGCCAGTTTAGCAAAGTCAGATGGTTGAAATGAAAAGGCGCCAAAATTAATCCAGTTTGCTGCACCATGGGAAACCTTTCCAATTAAAAATAATGCAGACAAAATAGCTACTGATCCAACAAATAAAGTCGTCGATACTGAGCTCAAGCGAAGAAACCGAACATCAACCATGCTAATACCGAAAAAGACCAGAATTGAAGCAACTATCCAGATAAACTGATGTAAAGCAAAAGAGCTATCGCCTGTAAACGAATGCATAGTTGAAAGCCCAACAGCTAATATGGGGAGAGTCACTAAAAAGAGTATCCAATCGATACTCATGAATTTTTTTTGGATAAATCTAATCATGATCCTATTCTGCCACAGGTAAGACTTCTATGGAAATGACTTTACCATCAAAAGATGTCGGCCAGGTAAAAGGAGCGACTGTTGAACCATAAGCTGGAACAGAATCCACGATAGTCTTTGAAAAACCAAGGGCATTGCCGTCTTTATCGTATAGAACTACATACACATCTGTTTTATTTATTTGATTTACTCCTGTATTGTTCAATGTAACCAACAGAGACGTTCCATTACTATCTTCAGAATATTTTTTATCTCCAATAGTGAGCGCCGCCAAAGGATCTGCTGCTGTTTGCCAATTTGGAGCCTGTGTGAACTCGAAAAGCGCTTTTGTTGGAATTCTTTTACCCATGTTTACTGCGCCATTAAACGCCAAAGTATTTCTGTGTGGAGGTAGAGTAACGACGCCAGTATATTCAGTTATTTCAATCCCTTGGTCATCATAGACAATGACATGATAAGGTACAGACAAAGCCACTGCGTTTGTATTTAAATTTTGAATATAAGCCGCTACATTATAAAGACTTGGAGACACGCTTTCCAGACGAGTCCAGGCGACTACAGGTACAAGAAATGAATTCTGACAAAGTCTTTGACATGAGCCTCCACAATCTACTCCTGTCTCATTGCCATCTTGAATGCCATCAGAACAAGTTGGGGTTTTATAGAAATAGAAAAAAAGTGGCAAGCCAATCAAAGCCAATATTATGACTGTGACAGAACCGCTGTATATTAATTTTCTGCGCTGTGACCAAGAAGCCATGGTTACATTATATATTGAATACTCTGTTCTGGCGACAAGCTACTTTCGCCCCGAGGGACTATCATCGCCGCTACTGCGTTTCACTTCCGTGTTCGGAATGAGAACGGGTGGTGCCACAGCGCCAAATCACCAGAACACAATATTCAAAACTATCCTCATACCACAAAGTAATGCAAACAATATCCATTTTAATGGGAGTGCGAGTAAGCAACAAAATAGCGACTCACAGAGTTCCTGATGAGATCGACGGATTAGTACGTCACGGCTCAACACCTTACGGTGCGTACACCTAACGCCTATCAACGTGATCATCTCTCACGGGTCTCAAACGATACCTAATCTTGGGGCCGGCTTCCCGCTTATATGCCTTCAGCGGTTATCCGATCCGAACTTAGCTGCCCTGCGGTGCCGTTGGCACGACAGCAGGTAGACCAGAGGTTCGTTCAACTCGGTCCTCTCGTACTAGAGTCAAATCCCCTCAAGTATCAACGACTGCAGTAGA